>MLJW01000205.1_pt1 | contig 47171 bp, 53 predicted proteins | sample 888231 | NCBI WGS metagenome assembly MLJW01 (sample SAMN05788063, study PRJNA343431) | mine drainage metagenome | isolation source: sample collected from the inflow into an acid mine drainage treatment plant... | place: Germany: Lusatia, lignite mining district
CATCCTGCACCTGGCCAGACAGGCATACGCGCAGGGGGCGAGGGTGATGGTCACGCCCGAACTCGCGCTGACAGGCTATCCGCCTGAAGACCTGCTGCTGCGCCCGGCATTTCTCCAGGCCAGCGCATCGGCATTGAAGCAGCTTGCGCATGACCTGTCGGATCTGCCGGAATTGGCGTTGATCACCGGGCATCCGCTCGCGCTCCGGGGCGCTGATGCGCCGCGCCTGGCCTCTACCCAGCAGGCGGTGGCATGCAATGCCGCCTCGCTCTTGCGAGGTGGTGTGGTCGAGGCGACATACTGCAAGCACGAGTTGCCAAACTATCAGGTGTTCGACGAACGGCGGTATTTTGCACCCGGCGATCAGGCGGTCGTGTTCGAGGCGGGCGGAACGCATTTCGGCATCAATATCTGCGAGGACGCCTGGCTGCCGCACGCGCCGCGCATGGCATGCGTGGCAGGAGCGCAGGTGCTGCTGGTGCTCAACGCATCACCCTACCATCGCGGCAAAACGGCGGAACGCGAGCGAGCGATGCGCCAGCGCTGCCAGGAAAACGGCATGGCGCTGGTCTTCGCCCATGCCGTAGGCGGACAGGATGAAATCGTGTTTGACGGCGCATCTTTCGTCCTCGACCGCGCGGGAGACCTGGTGGCGCGTGCGCCGCAGTTCGCCGAAGACGTGACCCTGGTCGATATTTCCGCAGGCGAGGTGCTGAAGCAGACCCCCGCCCACGTGACCCCGCTGATGGCGGATCACGCCGAAGTGTATGCAGCGCTGGTGCTGGGGGTGCGCGACTATCTGGGCAAGAACGGCTTTCCCGGTACGCTCATCGGCCTGTCCGGCGGGGTCGATTCCGCACTGGTGCTGGCGATTGCGGTGGACGCGCTCGGCGCCGACCGGGTCCGTGCGGTGATGATGCCTTCGCCCTATACGGCGCAAATGTCGCTGGACGACGCCGCGGCCATGGCGCGGCGGGTCGGGGTGCGCTACGACGTGCTGCCCATCACCCCGGTGTTCGACAGCTTTCGCGCCACCCTGTCCCCGTTGCTGAGCGAGCGCCCCGGCGACACCACGCTGGAGAACATCCAGGCGCGCATCCGCGGCACCCTGCTGATGGCGCTGTCGAACAACAGCGGCAGCATCGTGCTGACCACAGGCAACAAGAGTGAAATGGCAACCGGCTACGCCACGTTGTATGGCGACATGGCAGGAGGGTTTGCCGTGATCAAGGACGTGACCAAGACGCTGGTGTGGGAACTGGCGCGATGGCGCAACGCCCATGCGATGGCACAAGGCCAGAGCGAAGTGATTCCCCTGCGCATCATCACTCGCCCCCCCAGCGCCGAATTGCGACCCGACCAGACCGACCAGGACAGCCTTCCGCCGTACGACATTCTCGACGGCATCCTGCGGCGCTATATGGAGCAGGACGAACCGGTGGAGGCGATTCTGGCTGCGGGATACGCGGCGGCCGATGTGCAACGGGTGGTGCATTTGCTCAAGCTGTCGGAATACAAGCGCCGGCAGGCGCCTCCCGGCGTCCGCATCACCCACCGCGCATTCGGGCGCGACTGGCGCTATCCGATCACATCCAAATTCCGGGAATCGGCCGAGTCTGCGTCCCCGAAAGCCTCGACCAGTTAAATTCACCCTATTCGCAAGTCCATTCCAACACCCCGAGGAGTCCCAAGATGAAACTCATCACCGCCATCATCAAACCTTTCAAACTCGACGAGGTGCGCGAGGCGCTGGCCGAAATCGGCGTGACCGGCCTGACCGTGACCGAGGTGAAGGGGTTCGGACGGCAAAAGGGGCATACCGAGCTGTATCGCGGTGCCGAGTACGTGGTGGACTTCCTGCCCAAGGTGAAGATCGAGGTGGTGGTCAAGGACGGCGAGGTCGAGACTTCCATCGACGCCATCGTCAAGGCCGCGCGCACCGGCAAGATCGGCGACGGCAAGATTTTCGTCGCCAGCGTCGAGCAGGTCATCCGCATCCGCACCGGGGAAACGGGCGAAGCCGCCGTGTAAGAAGGAACCGGCCCCGGGGTTTGGCGGCCTTGGCGTGCCGCATCTGGGATCAGATGGCTTCGCGCATGCGCCACCAGGGATCATCACGAACCAATTGGCTGCCCACCATGCGGTCGAGCAGCCGGCCAGGATCGGTGTCCACCACCAGCGGCGCCAGAACCTCCGCGCGTACAAAGCCTTGCTCGTGGCTTTGCGCCAGAAAATCCAGCAGCGAATCGTAGTAGCCCTGCACGTTGAGCAGGCCCACTGGCTTGTTGTGGTAGCCAAGCTGGCGCCAGGTCCACACCTCGAACAATTCCTCCAGCGTTCCCAATCCTCCGGGCAGGGCGACGAAGCCATCGGCATAGTCGGCCATGAGTTTCTTGCGCTGGTGCATGTTTTCGACGATGTGCAGTTCGCTCAATCCCGTGTGCCCCACTTCGCGCTGCATCAAGAGCTCCGTGATCACACCCACGGCACGGCCCCCGGCGGCCAGGACGGCGTCGGCCGTGGCGTTCATCAGGCCTACGCTGCCGCCTCCGTAAACCAGGGTCATCGCCCGGTTCGCGATCTCGCGTCCCATGGCCATCGCGGCCTCGGCATAGCCTGGGTCGGTCCCGGTGCTGGAGCCACAATAGACACATACTGCATGCATGAAAGTTGGGCCTTCAAAAAAAGCGCGGCAGCAAGATCGCAAGCCACACCAAAGCGCAAAGCAGCAAGGTTAGCAAGACGGCGGCACTACCGAGGTCCTTGGCGGTTTTGCTCAGGTCGTGACGCTCCAGCGAAACACGGTCCACGGTGTATTCCACGGCGGTATTGAGCAGTTCGACCACCAGGACCAGCAAAACGGAACCGGCCAATAGCGCGCGTTCGGTGCCGTCGTTGCCGAGCCAGAAGGCCAGCGGCAGCATCACGAGGGTCAAAAGACTCTCCTGCCGGAAGGCGGACTCGGTGCGCCACGCGGTACGGATGCCGCTGGCTGAATTGCGCATGGCTTGCGCAAGGCGGGCCAGCCCGGTCTTGTTCTTGTAGGGATGCGGAGTCAAATGCAGGCTTTCAGGAAGGCCGTGCCTGATCGGGGGTCAAGGTGGTTGCGGTGGTGACCGATTCAAGCCTCGACCCCGGTTGGGGCAGGTTTTTCGGCGGCTTGTTGCAGGTGAAGGAGGAATTGTGAGGTCGCGCGCTGCCAGGTGAACTGACGGGCGTGCGCCACGGCGTTTTGTCGCGGAATGCGCAGCGCGGCCAGGCATGCGGCGCGCAGATCCTCGTCCAGCACGCCGGCCGGAGCGTCGCCGATCACGTCCACCGGGCCGGTCACGGGGTAGGCGGCCACCGGACAGCCGCAGGCCAGCGCCTCGATCAGCACCAGGCCGAAGGTATCGGTGCGGCTGGGGAATACGAAGACGTCAGCGCCCGAATACACCTCGGCGAGGCGGTCTTGCGAGAGCACTCCGAGGAAACGCACCTGCGGATGCTCGCGGCGAATGCGTTCCAGCTCGGGCCCTTCTCCCACCACCCATTTGGTGCCGGGCAGGTCGAGTTCGAGGAAGGCGTCGATGTTTTTTTCCACCGCCACGCGCCCGACATAGAGAAAGATCGGCGGGTCTCCTTCCAGGCGCTGGCCATGGCGCGGGAAGAACACCCGGCTGTCCACCCCGCGCGACCAGATCGCCAGACGCGTGAAGCCGCGCGCCACAAGGTCGCTGCGCACGACTTGCGTGGGCACCAGGGTGATGCGTGCGGCGTTGTGGAACCAGCGCAGATAGGCATAGGTCCAGGACAGCGGCATGCCGAATCGGGCTTTCACATATTCCGGGAAGCGTGTGTGATAGGCGGTCGTCAACGGGATGTCCAGATGCAAGGCGGCGCGGCGCGCGGCCAGACCCAGTGGGCCCTCGGTGGCGATGTGCACGACATCCGGGCTGAAGCTGGCGATGCGCTGCATCACCAGCCGTCTGGGACGCCAGCTCAGGCGGATTTCCGGATAGGTGGGGCAGGGGATGGTGCGGAACAGTCCGGGCTCGATCACCTCGACCTCTTCGCCCTGGCTGCGCAGGTGTTCGATGGTTGTCTTCAGCGTGCGGACGACGCCATTGACTTGAGGACTCCAGGCGTCGCTGACGATCAGGATGCGCATGTTGCGGGGCTCGGCTCGGTCATGGTTGAGGAGTGGCTGGCGGCTGCGGCGGCGGGAGCACGCATCTCGGCGAGAACCTGCGGGCTGGAGGTGGCCGACTTCCACATCAGGAGCTGCATCGCGCCGTCGTGCTGTTCGGCCACGGCGGTCAGGCTTTCGACCCAGTCCCCACAATTGGCGTAGAGGGTGCAGCCGATGTGGCGCAGTTCGGCGCGATGGATATGGCCGCAAACGACGCCCTCGCACTGTCGCCGTGCGGCTTCCTCGGCGAGCAACTGCTCGAAGCTGGAGATGTAGCTCACGGCGTTCTTGACCTTGCCCTTGAGATACTGCGACAGCGACCAGTAGGAAAAGCCGAGTCGGTGGCGCACGTGGTTGAGCCAGCGGTTGAGCTTGAGGGTGAAGATGTAGAGTTGGTCGCCCAGATGCGCCAGCCATTTGGCGTGCATCACCACGCCGTCGAACCAGTCGCCATGCACGATCCACAGCCGGGTGCCGTCGACTGTGACGTGCACGAAGTCGGACAGGACCTCGATGCCGCCGAAATGCAAGCCCACGTAGTGGCGGGCGAACTCGTCATGGTTGCCCGGAATGAAGATGACGCGGCATCCCTTGCGGGCCTTGCGTAGCAGCTTTTGCACCACGTCGTTGTGCGCCTGAGGCCAGTACCAGCCCTTGCGCAGTTGCCAGCCGTCGATGATGTCACCGACCAGGTAAATGGTTTCGGCGTGGCAATGCCGGAGCAATTCCAGCAGGGCATCGGCCTTGCAGTCGCGCGTGCCGAGATGGATGTCCGAGAGCCACAGGGTACGGAACTGGTACGAAGTGTCCGGATCGTCGGCCGGATCGGTCGCAGGGACTGAAGACAGTGCTTGCGCCACCAAGTGCGCATCCGTGGGAGGGCTGCTGAGGGTGCTGGGCTGCATGCGCGCATTGCAGCGCGGTCATGTGACAAGGGGATGACACCAACGACGTGTCATCCCTTGCCTGGGTTCAAGGCTCGGTATCGACCAGCCGTGTGCCCGACCACGCGTCATGCCAGAATTGGCGATCCTCGCGCAGCAGGGAAGCGAAGGCCCAAAGCACGATCCAGACCGCCAGCAGGATGAGTCCCGCGGCGTGGTCGAGTCCGGCCCACCAGGCGATGGCCAGAGGCGGAAGCACCCAGAGCCATCCCAGCAGGAATCGCAGGCCTGCGCGCCAGAAACGCGGCGGTCGGCCCTGCGCATCGATCACGCGAATATGCCAGGCGCGCATGGCCACGGTCTGGCCCGCGCGAGTCCAGAAACCGATGAAATACAGCGCAAGCGCGAGGAATGCGGCAAGCTGCAAGCCGTGGCGATCCATCACTCCGCTGCGCTGCCCCACGGCAAGTCCATAGACCATGGCGACGGCCCAGAGCACGCCGAACAGAACGATGGCCTCGTACAGCAAGGCCGCGAGTCGGCGTAGCAGTGTGGGGGCGCGAGGCCGGGACGACGGCCCCTGAATGGAGAGCGGCATACCTGGTGGCTCGGGATGGCCGCTCAAGCGGCTAGTCGCTGGCCGAAGGCGCGCGCTGCGGAACGGCGGGAGTCGATGCGCCGAGGTGGGGCGGTACCGAAGCGACTCCCCCCGACTTGGCGCCTGGGCCGGATGCCTTGGCTGCTGGCGCGTGGCTGCCTTTGGGATGCCGCCGCTGCTCCTCGGCGACATAGCGGCTGACGGAGCCGGGCGCCTTGGGAGGAGATTTGGCCTCGTGGGCCAGTCTGCGTTTCTCGGCTTCGGGTAATTTCTGGTAGCGCTCCCAAGCTTCTTTGCGACTATCCAGCGGGGCTTTGCCGGTGGCGAGGAAGTTTTCGCGTGCCAGCCGTCTTTGTTGAGGCGTCATGTGCACCCACTCCGACATGCGCCTATGCAGCGTGGCCCGCTGCTGCGGGCTCATCGCCGGGTAACGCGCCGCAATGTTGAGCCATTTGCGCTTGCGGTCGGCGTTGAAGCGTTCCCATTCGGGCTGAAGCGGGCCGAGCGCTTCCTTTTGCATCGGGGTGAGTTGCTGCCATGCGGGTTTGGCCCCGACGGGCTCGGCAGCGTGCGCGCGCATCCAGCACGTGGCAAGCAGGACACAACAGACGAGGAGAAGCTGCCGCAGGACAACAGGGGCAGATGTCTCGATGAAGGTGCCGAGCTTGCGGGAGGCCGCCATCAACCGCCCTGCCGCAGAAAACTGGTGAAACCGGGGTCAACGTAAGCTTGTGGCGGCAGATTGTCAAGCAAGAGGGCTGTATCGATATCGGCAATTTTGCCCACAAACCGTTCTTGCTGGTAATGCTGCAGCGCATACAGGCCGCACAACAGCGTCGGGATCGCCAGCAGCAATCCGAGACGCAGCCGCCATGACGACGCTTCGCCGGGGTCGCCGCCCATGGTGGCAGCGCCGCCACGGCCCGGAATGACGGCGTGTGCGAGGGCCGTGCGACGTTCGCGGTGGCGGTCGACCGCCATGTGCCGGATGCCTTTGAGCCGTTCCGTGATGTCCATCGGCAGGTGTTCGCTGCCTTCACTCAGGCGCGCCGCAACCTGATAGCCGAAACGCGTTTCCGCCCCCGTCAAACTGAAATTCTTGTTATCTGTGTTCATGATCGAAACCTTGCGCCTTGAGCGCCTTAGCCAAGGTATGCGTGGCACGCGAACAGTGCGTTTTCACGCTGCCCTCGGAACATCCCATGGCCGCTGCCGTTTCAGCGACGTCCAGGCCTTCCCAATAACGCATGAGGAAGGCTTCGCGTTGACGATCCGGCAGTTTCTGAATTTCGGCTTCAAGGATGGTCAGAGTCTGCATCCGCTCGAGCTGACGGTCAGCGCCGTCGAGAAGCTCTGAGCTGGCTTCGAGCTCGAAAGTTTCAAGCAAATCGAAATCCTCGGTTTCTCCCGCCGCTTGGAAGTCCGACAGGTTGCTCATCCACGCCGAGCGGACCTTTTGTCTGCGATGCCAGTCCAGAATCGCATTCGTGAGTATGCGCTGGAAAAGCATGGGCCATTCAGCCGGGTCGTGGTCGCCATATTTCTCGGCCAGGCGGATCATCGAGTCCTGCACCACATCGAGCGCCGCATCGGCGTTTTGCGTGGCGTATTGCGCGCGTTTGAATGCGCGTTTGTCGACGCTGCGCAAAAAATCCGAGAGTTGCTGGTCGTTGGCCACAGCCGAGGGGTGCCGAGATGGCGTTGTGAGCAAGCCCTCAATTATGCCCAGCAGGTGCGTCTGCATCCGTAACGCTGCTGGAAGACGCCAAACCCGGGCCGTCGCCAACCCGCATGCAGGCGAATCAGCGACATGTGTTGGAGGTTGGAGGCGTTCTCTCTCGGGTGAGCCGGATTCGTGCCTCCGGTGCCGGGACGCGGCAGATGCTCAGCGGGGCAGGGCGCGGACGACCATCTCGGCTTGCGCCACGAAGTTCCTGAAGCCTTCGAAGGCTTCGGCATCGAGTTCGCGGCCCGACGGTTTGCGGTCGGCGTAGAACAGGCCTATGACTTTAAGGTCCACGGTGAACGCCGCCAGGAAGCAGTGTGGGGTGCCGCTCGCCTGTCGGATGAACGCCGGGGCCGCGGACGCCTCGGTAAACCAGTGCGTCGCCTGCGGCTTCAGCAGGGTGTCGAGTTCGGTGCCGCAGTCCCACATGAAGTGCTGGCGCAAATCCGCCGCACCGTGACCCATGGCCATGCGTGCGACGAGTTGGGTCCTGGCCGGGGTCAATAGACACAACAGGCAACGATCCAGGGCCACGGCGCGGTGCATGCCTTCCAGGCAGGTCTCCAGCAGCATGGGCAGATCCTTGCGCGTGACCGCGACCTTGCCCATTTCGGCGAGCGTGCGTAGCTGCAACTGCAGGTTTGGATCGGGGTAGCGAGCCGCAACGGTGTCGGGCGACGCTTCATCCGGCGTCGTCGCGGCGGACGCGGGCGGTGGCTCGGACGGCGATGCGATATAGGGCAATGTTTTGGGTGCGCCTAGGGCCACCGCCAGGCTCACGGCCTCGTCGGCGTTGCGTTTGAGGCTTGCCAGGGTTTCGTCGTCGGATTGCTTGAGCAGGGTGCCAATGGCTTGCGCGGTGCGCGTCACCTCGACCGTGTCCCAGCCTTGCTGCGAAGCCAGGCTCAGGGCGGTGGCGAGTTCGACTTCCTTGCTGTTTTGCAGGATCGCGCCGAGGTTCCAGGCTTGCAGCAGATCGCGTCCGAACTGGCGCAAGGTGGTGCCCAGCGTGTCCTGCTCGGCCTTGGCCTGCGGCATGCCCGTCTGCAGGGCCATGTCCAGCCGCTGCGCATAATCGCCGGCGAAGCACCAGAAGGCCATCTCGCCCACGCTGCCCAGCACGGCTTCGACGAACAGACGTTCGGCCGCATCTTTGGTCAGCCGCCTGCGCAGGCCCATGTCGCGCGCCTGGACGGCGGCATGCAGGGCGCGTCCCAGTGCGTCTTGGACCCGTGGACCGAAGCGGCCGCTTGCACCCATCGCCTCGATGGTCAGCGCCGAGATGCATACGGTGCGTATGGCCTGGATGCCAAGCACCACGACAGCGCGGCTGACCGTGACAATCTTGCTGTGGCCGCCATAGCCCAGGTAGGCGGCATTGGCGGCGCGCAGGACGTGGGAGGTCAGCGCCGGGTCGTGCAGGATGACCTCGGCGATCTGATGTCCGGACAGGGCATCGCTTTCCGTGGCCTGGACCACCGCCTGCAAAGTCATCCCGAAGGCGGGGAGATGCATGTCAGCGATCTGGCGTGCCAACTCCTTGAACGATGCGGGAGCAGGCTCGGGGGCGAGGCGGGCCATGGAGGTATGGTTTGTTGTCGTGGCGGGAAAACGATGACAGGATACGTGACATCGCAACCCGATCCCGACCGCTACAGTGTGAGGGTCAAAGGCCGGGTTCGGCCGGTTCTCGCCCCTCATGGTTCGCCCATGCATGCCAACGCAAAAACGGCCAGAATGGCACATTCCGGCACATTCCGACACAACAGGCATGGGGCAAGGCTGGAACAATCCGTTCCAGGCCGCGCACTCCCTTCAATCATGACAACCGAAGATCTCAAAACCCAATTCCGCCAGCAATCTCAGGCAGCCCTCAGTCTCGACATTGCCTATATCGGCGTGGTGAACGGCCTGTTCAGCGCTTTGCATCGCCTGGGCCGGTCGACGCCGCAGGCGCTGGCGCAGGCTTCGTCCATGGACGAAGGCTATGTGCTGCGATGGTGTGACGCGGCGTTTGCGTTCGGCTACCTCGACGCGGATGGGGAAACCTTGACGCTGACCCGCATGGGCGAGGCGATGCGCCCCGATGCGCCCGATACGCTCATGCCCATGGCCGTGCAGTCCGTGTTATCGGCCCATATGGCCGAACGCGCGGCCGGCCTGATGCGGACGGGTGAACGGCCGGGCGAATCGGTCCTCGCGGAGCGTGCCACCGTCTTGCCCTGGTTTGGCCCCATGCTCGAGGCCAGCTTCGGTCCGCTGTTCGAGCACACCATCTGCCCCGCGATTTCGGCCTTTGCCGAGGTTGATGCGCGCGGTGGGCTGGCTGTGGATCTGGGCTGCGGCAACGGTTGGTACCTGCGTGCCCTGGCCCGGCGCTGCCCAAAGCTGCGGGGTCTGGGGCTCGACGGTTTTGCCGAGAACATCGCCCAGGCCACCGCGCGAGCCGCCGCCGAAGGTCTGGAGCGTCGCTTGGCGTTCGAAACGGGCGACATCCACGACTTCAAACTGGACGAACCCGCGGATCTCATTGCCATGAACCGCGCCTTGCACCATGTCTGGGAGAAAGACGCCGCCGGGATCTTCGCCTGGCTGCGTGACCACCTGAAGCCCGGCGGCTACGCGGCCATCTGGGAGCCGGCATGGCCTGATGACCGCCAGGCGCTGCGCGATCCGGCCCGCAGGGGGCTGACCTTCCAGAACCTGAGCGAGCACATCCAGGGCAACCATTTGCTGCGTCCGCAGGACATCGCCGACGCTTTCGCCAAGGTCGGCATGCGTGCCCAGATCCACCTGTTCGCAGCCGGCAACGAGGCCATGGTGGTGGCGCAGCGCTGAGGTCTGCGGTGTCCCGGAGCATCCATGCCGTCCTGGTCCGTTTATACGTTGTTCGTCGGCGTCGCGCTGGTCGCGGCCTTCACTCCAGGGCCTGCCGTGATGCTCGCGATTCACAACGCCATGCACTTTGGCTGGCGCCGCGCTCTGTGGTCGTCGCTGGGCAATATTTCCGGTCTTCTCGGCCTGGCGATGCTGAGCGCGGTCGGCGTGAACGCCTTGCTGCAGGCTTCCGAATGGGCGTTCACCATGGCCAAGCTGGTCGGGGCCGCCTACCTCATATGGCTGGGTGTTCAGCAATGGCGCCGCGCGGGCGATGCTGCGCGCCAGACGGTGGATGGGCCGGAACCGCCGATGCGAAGCGCGCAGAAGCCGCGCGAACTGTATCTCAAAGGTCTTGGCGTGGCGCTGACCAACCCGAAGGCGATTGCGTTCATCACCGCCTTGTTTCCCCAGTTCCTGGATGCCGCGCGACCGATGGTGCCGCAGTACCTTGCCCTGACGGCGACCTTCATGGCCATCTCGTTGCTGACGCTCAGCACCTACGCCGGTTTCGCCGTGATCACCCGCAGGCGGCTGAGCCTGTGGTTCGGCTCGGGCTGGCCGCAGCGGGTTTCGGGCACGGTGTTTTGCGTTTTTGGCGTGGGCCTTCTGCGCCTGCATCGGACCGTCTGAGCGATCTTCTTTCATCAGGCCCCTTGCTGCGGCAACGGGCCGCCACGGCGCCGCCGGCGGTCAACCGGGACGGTATCTGGCCGAACCCATGCGCATGCCCCCGAAATGATGGATATTGCGACAGCCAGGGTCAACCTACGATCGGTGCCGGCTTCCGGGAGGCATCATGGTTTTGTTCAAACGCGCGCACCATTGGCTGGACCGCCTGGCGACTTTGCCGGGTCTGCGACAGGCTTGCGCAGTCCGGTACGAGCGGCGATTTGCCGGCAATCGTCGTGAAAACCTGTTTCGTGGCGTTTATGACAGCTTCGAGGCTGCCGCCGCGACGGCCCCGGCTGCAAGGCCGATCGGCTACGACAATCCCGACTCGGCCCTGATGTACCGTGACCGCATCCAGCGCGTCTATCCCAGTGACTACCCTGTCACTTTTCTGGCTGCAGCGGTTGTTTGCGCAGGGCTGCACCCATGTGTTTGAGTTGGGTGGACACATCGGAATCAGCTATTACGCCTACCAGACGGTGATGTCTTATCCGGATGCGTTGCGCTGGGTGGTGTCGGATGTTCCGGCAGTGATGGAGCGAGGAACGGCCTTCGCGCGCAACAAGGACGGCCTCGGCAAATTATCGTTCGACGGGGATTTTTCCCATGCGGCCGAAGCCGACGTCCTCATGGCCCTCGGCGTGTTGCAGTACTTGCCCGAAACCCTGGCGCAGCGACTTGCTGGACTGCCGCGCTTGCCGCCCCATCTCATCGTCAACCTCACCCCCTTGCACGCAGAACGCGGCTATTTCACGTTGCAGAGCATAGGCACCGCGTTTTGCCCCTATCGGATCGACGTGCTGCAACGGTTCATCGATGGACTCAAGGCTCTGGGCTATACCGTTCGCGATGCCTGGATCAATCCGGAAAAGTCTTGTGAAATCCCCTTCCATCCCCAGCACAGTCTTCGCCACTACCGCGGCTTCTATTTGCGCCGCGATGATGCCGTTGGTGCTTCAAGCGCGCGGAATCGCCTTGACAGATGAATCATCTTCACTTTATAGTTACCGTTTGCTGTTTGCAGAAAGCTTGGCACGGCCGGGCGGTTTCACCGGCCCTGGCTTGAAACGCCGAGCATCTGCATGCAAATCCTGAATCTGGAGTGGTAGTTCAGTTGGTTAGAATACCGGCCTGTCACGCCGGGGGTCGCGGGTTCGAGTCCCGTCCACTCCGCCAAAAGTATGACGTAAATCAGCAACTTACAGAACAAGCCCACATTAGCACTGTGGGCTTTTTTTCGTCTGTTGGGGACGTTCACTCCCCCAGAATTCCCCCAAGGTGCCCCATCATGCCCTGGGGCGCTCCCCCACAGTTTCCCCACGCCAACTTTCAGACTTCAGGTGGGGGGATAGCCCAGTCGCTCATAGGCGGCCTGCAAGGCTTCTTCCAGAGCTTCCCGTGCGGCCTCCCTGGCGCGCACTGAATCACCTCCCGGGTGCCCCGGAATTCCAGGCCGATCTGATAACCCCAGGCGCTCAATCGTGCGACGCAGCGCCTTGATGCCAACCAGCCACTCCCTGCCATCGACTGTGGTTTCAAGCCACTTACGGTGGCGGGCGCCTTTGGCGCCGCCGCTGCCCAGGCCAGCCCCGGTCCTTCGGGCGGCTTGAATCGCATCGCCGACCAGTAGCCGCGCCGCCGTTGCGGCGCGGATCGGGGCGCCTGGGGCCTCCACTCCCGGGTTAAGAAGCAACACCTCGCCCGGCACATCGGGCGGCACCATGAATGGCAGCACGATCTGAATGGAGGGGGAGGGCAGGCGGGGCGCTTGCTCGCCCGCCGATGCCTGTACCGCATCTAACAGCTCCTGCGCGGTCTGGTTTGACACCCAGCCCCGCTGCAGCGCGGCCTCGACCAAATCCCACCACTTGCGGGGCATTGGCGGCTCTGGCGCCATCCACCGCCGCCACCCCCTCCCAGTGCCGTCGCCGACCGCCATCCGGCGCTCCAACAGCCCAGTTCCAAGGCCGCTGCGCTGGCGGATTTCTACGGCGCAGATTCGCCAAGCCTCTTTCATTTCCAAAGTCGCTCGCATGTGCTCATTATACACAATAAAAACAATAACATAGACTAGGACAATATTAGTCTAATCTTCCCCAACCGCGCAACGTACGCTAGAGAAAGAATTTCCCCATCGCATCACAAGGCACGCCGGGGAAAATGGAAACGAAATTGCAGGAAATGCCTAATCGCCTGGCTGTTACGCCAGGCGAGGCACTCTTTCTAGCTGGGTACTCAGAATCAGTTACGACAGGTCACAAGTCCGCGACGAATTTGCAATCGCGGCGCGTTTTTCCCTTCCCCATCCGCCACCTGAAAATTGGGGAGCAGGTGAAAAAGGTAGTTCTGGTTGCCGACATCGAGGCGGCCTTGCGCGGCCTGGCGCCTGCGCCGCAGCTCGCTGACGAAGTGACTTCTCCCCCTACGCGCCGCGGACGCCCGCGCAAGGCCGCCGCTGCAGGGGCTAAAAAATGAACCCGCAGGCCCGCGCCCTGGCCGCAGCCCTGCCGCAGCGCGCTCGTCTGGCCCTCGAAATCGCGAGGTCTTACGACTCCGAGTGCGACGCAGCCACCGCCTTCTGTTTGGCCTCGCAGCACCCACACTGGGGCGTCGAGCGCCTGCAAAAAGCCATTCGCAGCCAAACCCGCCGCGACCGAGGGCAGAGGGTGTTCACGCCGCCCTGGGCCACGCCAGCCAGCGGTCTGCCGCTCACCGCAGACCTGGGCCGCAGCGCCGGCCTGCCCGAGCCCCACCACCTAGAAGACCCTGCTGCTCTCGCCGAGCTTTTTGAGTTTGTCGAGGCGCTGGCCTCTGACCCAGCCGCCCGCGCCAGGCTGGCCCTTGAGGACGAGCAGGACGAGTTGGCCCGCCACCAGACCGCCCTGACTGCCAAGGCGCTCGGCCTCACGCGCCGGCGGGCGCAGCAGATGCGCCGCGCCGCGCTGCAGGCCGAGCGCCCGCGACGGGCATGGCAAGAGCTGGTTTGGCAAAGTGCTAGCCATTCCACAGCCAAAGCCCTGCGCCGCAAGGCGGCGAGTGGAAGAAAAAGGCTATGCATACCCGGCCAGCTCAGCCTGCTGGAGGGGTGATGGACGACATCAAGCAGCTTGCTGCTGTGCAGCAAGCCCTCTCTGACCCCCGGCTGTCATTGGACAGCCGGGCCCTAGCGGCCTGGCTGGTCCTTCACCCCCATCGCCACTCCGTCTCCTCCCTGCAGGCCGAATTCGGCCTGCAGCGGCGGGTGTGGACAAGGGTCAGGGATGAGCTGCGGGAGGCAGGCTACCTCACTATCTCTGGCCCGAAGCGCCAGGGTGAGCAGTGGGTCTGGGAGATCAGGGGGGCCAGCCCTGTGGATAACTCCCCCGGGACGCATATCTGTACAAAAAGTACAGATGAAGTTATCCGTACGTTTCGAGCATGTACAAAACGTGCAGATACAGAAGTACTAACTAAACCCATAGAAATTACTAAGAACTGCCCTGGCGGGCAGGCTCGTGTGGATAACTCAGCCCAAAAAACAGTCAGCAGGAAAAAGCGGCTTTTCATCATCCAGGGCCAGCTCAAACTGTCGAAGGGGCAGTTCGGTCACATTTTGAATTTGTGCAAAGCAAAAAATTGCCAACTCCAAGATGTGTATTCAGCAGTTTGTAAATACATGGATGATATCCAAGGCAATCAGGCGGTGGCGTATCTCAAAAAGTGCATCCTAGAAAACCCAGGGAGGGACTGGACGTGGGAAGCGCGCAGGGACGCGCAGGACAGTGCTGAGCAGGCATCCAGCCAGAGCGCGAATCAGGCGTTCGAGCGATTCATGAACCAGATTCGGGGTGGGGAATCGGTTCCCGTTCGGTCCCGGAAAACGGGGGAGCCCTTGATTTTGAAACAGCGGTCCGAGGCGCCGGAATTCGTGGTCGTTCTTGGGCTTCAAGGCGAGTTCAAGGCATCGCTGCCCGTCCGCATGGCTTTCGATCAGCTCATTTCGCCACCTGCTGAATAGGGGCAGGGGAGCCAGACCATGCGACTGAAAATCACCGGAACTGTGACCATGGAGCGATTATTGAAGATCATCCATGATCTTTATTCCCGCCTGCCGGACGGCATCGACGTGCAAAATGTCAATATTTATTTGAATTTCCAAGTTCGTGATACCGGCCGTGCTTGGTATTTTCTGACAAATGGCAAGAAGCTTGAACTGGTCGAATATCAGCCGGAGGAAGAGAAGGGAATTCCTGTCGCTCCGCCCGCGCCAGAACCAGAAGAGCCGGGTATTTTGCCCGACCCAGTCATCAAGAAAACCCTGCACTGAAAAGGAATAATCATGTTCGACAAATACGACCAAGTACGCCTGCTGCACTGGAAATTGAAAGTGATTTCTGGGGTGTTTATTCTCGGCGGCATTGCGGGCGCCTTGGCTTATCTCACATATTCTCAACTTTTGCAACCCGCGATTGCCTATTGTTCGGGCGCAATATTATTCCGCATCGCACCCGGTTATTTTGTGGGCCTCGGTAATTGGTTATCCGTTGCGGTCGATTATTATGTCCGCATCCAAGAGGCGCAGGGTGGCTTTGACTGGGGCCACCTGCCATTGGCTGCAGCGGCGGGCGCGTTCGCCCCCTCGCTGCTCGCCATGGCCGTCCTGTCTGGCGTATTCAAGCGTCAGGAGGGGCAAGAATGAACTTCCTTTCCCGCATTTTTCGCGCCTTTCGGAATTTCCTTCTTATTTTCGGCGCAGCCTACCTGGCCGGCAAGCTGCTGAATATCTTCAACCATCCCGCGCTCGCGTCATTATCTGAAGTCGGCGGTTTTCTGCTCGCCGTTTATCTCGCATGGGATGCCCTGACATATAAAGGCGGGGTTAAATCATCCGTGGCCGACGTGAAAACCGACGCCGCCAACCTCAAGAAACTGGCGCGTGGTTTTGATCCCGAGCGTTACATCAACCTGAAAAAGGGGATTTTCCTGGGCCTAGACGGCAACCGTAAGCCCGTCTATTACCCCCGCCATGTCGTCGACAAAAATCATATTGAAATACTTGGAGAGACTGGCGTGGGCAAATCCAGCCTTGCCGGTGTGCTGCTGAGTCAGCTCGCCGCCGCAGGGGAAACGGTCGTCGTGTTCGACGCCAAGGTGGACAAGAAGCTGCCCGGAGTCCTGGTTCGAATGGGAAAAAAATTCGATTTCCCTGTTTACATCGTTGACCTCCGCCCAAAAACCGGGACCGGGCCGCAGCTAAACCCATTCAAGGGATGTTCGCGTGAAGAGGTGGAGGAGCTGCTGCAGGTCTCGATGGACCTAGGAAAATCCGACGATGCCGCAGTCGATTTTCATCGAGGGAATGACCGGGAGGGAACCGAGTGGATCGCCGAAACCTGCGAAGACGGCGGCGCCGACCTGCTTTCTCTGGTCTCCGCCGGGAGTCGCGACGAAAGAGTTACGGGGCAACAAAATCTCTGGCGGCAGCTCCGCCAGCTAGGGCGTGTGAAGGCCTTTCACACGAAGGGCGGGCTCGACCTGTCTGCCGTTTTAAATAAGCCAGGCGTGCTTTATCTCTTCGGCAGCACCACTCGACACGAAGTAATCTCCGGGCAAAAATTGATTTTGCAGCGAGTGCTGCAAATATTAGAGGAGCGAACGGACCAATCACGCCCCGTGTGCCTTCTCCTTGATGAGCTGAAATATTTGCTGTCGCCGGCCGCCTTGAGAGCCGCCGGCGTCATCCGCGATAGAAATTGCCACTTGGTCTTTGCTCACCAGAGCCTCGGCGACCTCGATGATTGCCCGGGGTTGTCTCCGAAGGCTGTGAAGGGGGCGATCTGGGGCAATGCAGGGCTGAAATTTGTATACAAATTGCCGGACGCCGAGACGGCGCACCAGCTTGAAGCGATGTGCGGCCAGACAGCCGCTGAGACGGCCTCCATCACGAAAAGCGCGCAGGGCGAAAGCGTGTCCAAGCGGGCGGAGAAGCGGGCGCACATGCCCGCGCACATCTTCACCCACTTGCCAAAGCCCGAGACCTCGGAGGCTTCGGTCGGCGTCGTGATTGGCCGTGGGCCTGCTTTCTTTTTGTCCACGCGCTGGCTGAAATCTGGCCCTACGCCGGCGCCTGTGATCGTGCGAGAGTCAGGCCCCGAGCCGCATGCCGAGCTGCCCGCCACGCTGGACGATGACCAGGAGCCACCAGCCGAGCAACAGGACAACGCGGACGCCGAGCCCACGCGCTCGACCGCCAACGACCTCAGCGATCTCCTGCGCGACCTGTCGCGCCCGCGCTGAACGCCGCCTGCCACCTTGTAGACCAACCCGCAGAGCCGCGGTAGCGGCGGGGCCTGCCGCCACCGCAGCCGCCGGTAGGCGGCGGGTTCACCGCCACGCCCACCGCCGTGCATTTCGCCAGCCGCTGAATCAGGGTAGGGGCGTCATACATGCGTATGGACACGTGTATGACGCCGCGTCCACAACCTGTCTGAAAAGGAGCTTCCATGCCCATCATCAAAGACCCACGCGAGCGTGCCGCACGCGCTCAAGAAAAACGCCGCGCCCTCCTGCGGTTCCTGCGCGAAGAGCTATACACCACGCCGAAAGTCGCGGGCATGGTCATGGGCGTCGGCAGCCGTGCCACGCGCCAGACCCTCACCCCGATGGAAGAAGCCGGACTCATCAAGCGCCACACCCTGCAGCTCATGCCGGGCATGCCTCTGGTGATCGTTGGCATCACGCCGATTGGCCAGGCGTATGCCTTCGATCCAGAGGCTGGGGAGACGGCTTACGAGCGTGCGTTCGAGCCGTCACGCTTCTCGCTTTTGTTCCTGATGCACACGCTCGACGTGCAGACGCTGCGTATACAAGCTGTAAACACCGGGCTGGTCAAGCAGTGGGTCAACAGCGACCGGCTCGCAGCCATCAAGGCCGGCGAGAAAAAGCCGGACGCCGTGTGCTTGACCACGAGCGGATTACGCGTCGCGGTCGAAGTCGAACGCACGGTGAAGAGCCCGAAGCGCTATGCCGCCATCGTCGAAGGCCACTTGACAGCGATGCATCAAAACAAGTGGCAGCGCGTCGTGTGGGCATGTCCAGACCCTGAGACGACAGCCCGCATCCAGGCCCAGGTCCGCAGCGTATCTCGCGTGCGCATCGCAGGGGTGGACACGATGGTGGACCCCGCGAAGCACCACACGAATTTCCGCTTCTGCACGTACGGAAAATTTACAGACGTACTTCTTTGACCACCACCGAAAGGAGCATCACCATGGCAATCCTGAAACCCCGCAACCAAGTTAAGACCCGCATCCTGTCGGTGCGGGTGGACGCCGACCTGCTCGCGCAGATCGACGCTATCCGTGCCGAAGCCGAAGCCTGCGGCTTCGAGTTCGACACGGCTGATGTTTGCGCTCGTGCGCTCGCCGCCGCCGTCAAGTCGGCCCGCGCCGAGCTAGCCGCTGCCGTGCAGACGCAGGCCGCGCCGCAGCGGCTCGATGGCATCGCCGTGTAAACGCTGTGCTGACACGTTGTGTACAGCGCGTATACACGGTAGCCGCGCATGCTTGCAATCGTCGCGCAGCACCACGGCGCGACGATTGCGCCAAGCTGTCGCGCAGCAGTCCCGGCGCGACACGCAAGGCGCGAGCAGCCTGCGCAACGTGCGATGCAACGCAACTGCCCCCGAAGACGGCCCTGAACGGGCGCCTTGCGGCCCCTCCCTTCGGTCGGGCGACTTCGGGTAAGTCAAAAGAGGGGGCCGCACCCCCGCCTGCGGCAGGGCGAGTCGGCATCCACCCCGCTGCGCGGTGCGGATGCCGACTCGCCCTGCCGACTTCGTCGTCAGGGGCTCCGGGGCATGAAGACGCCCCTTCGGTCTCGGCCTGTCGGCTCGGGACTTTCAGTCCCTCCCCGCCAGCCCGAGACTCGCGTCACGCCCGCCGCAAGCGTCGGGCCAGTCGCGACCGGCGCACCCATCCCAGCCGCCCTGTCCGCTGCGCTTCCAGGGCGTCCGGTCCGGGTGCTGGCGCGGCCCGGGCTTCGCCCCCACCGTGGTCTGCTCCCCTTGCTTTGGTCGCTGCCGCTCCCGCCGCAAGTGTCCGCATCCCCCGGCGGCTCCCCCGCCCCTCGTGTCCGCGTCAGTCGGCCTCGGCGCGGCCCGGGGGGGCGCACCCGCCACGCCAGCCCCTGCGGGTCTGTCATGTCGGCTGCTTCCCCCGATCCTTGCTCGGCGCTCCCTCCTGGCACGAGGGGGGCCTGGGCAAGACGGGGACGATGAAGCTGTCCCCTTTGCCCTGGCCCCAAGTCCAAGCCAAGTAAGCGCGCACAGCGCGCATCTTGGCTGGCTTGGCTCCCCAAACGGCAAGCCGTCCGCGAGCGGAACGGCACCAAGAAAGCCGCCTCGTTGGCGCGGCCCAACCCACCCGCATGGCGCGGGAGTAGCAGCCGCTGCGCGGCAACGGCAGCCGCATGCGCGGCGAATAGCGCGGCCCATTTCGCCACGTGCTGAATCCAGATGCGGCACCGGGCCGCGCCCAACCAACACCCCAGGAGCATCACCATGTCCCACGACAAAATCGCCGAAGCTGCCGACGCCATCCGTACCGCCGTGGCCGAGCGCATCGACCCTGTAGCCGAGCACCTTGGCGTGTCACCCAGGCTGCTGCTGTCCGTGATGGCTTTCGTCATCCTGCTGGCGCTGGCCGGGCTGCACAGCCTGTTCTCTCTGTTCTCTTCCTCGCCGCCCGAGTCGGCACAAGCGCCGGCGCCGGCACCCGTCACTGCGCCGGCAGTCTCCCCGCCGAAGCTAGCCCCGACCCCGGTCCGGCAGGCTAGCGCGGTCCAGCCCGCGCAGCCCCAACCAGCTATCGCAAGCACCCCGGCAGCAGCACCGGCCGTGCCGCTGCAGGCCGAGCTGCCGGCCTTGCCGTCGCCAGCCAGCCCGATGAAGTCCGGCGCCTGGCAGTTGACGGTCCAGACCGTCGCCGCAGCGCCCGGACAAGACCCGACCACGCTCCCCGGCCAAGTCGTCGGCACCGTGGTCAAGGCATCGCCGACCGCCAGCTTCTCCGGCGCCGTGCCCGACAGCATGGCGGCCTTCGTGACCGCCGGCAAGCCCGTTCGGCTGACGTACACCTTCAACTTTGAGGCGCCTACGACCGGCGCCTATCTCATCACCGTCAACCTTTCCGGCAACGCTTCGGCCGCTGCTCGCGTCCTGCTCGACGGCCGTGCCGATTCGCTGGTGTCGCTCAAGCGAGCCTACAACGCGCTGTGGGCGGCTGACGCGCCCGCGCAGGCCGGCTCGGCCAGCGTCACGCTGGCCGCCGGCTTGCACAGCATCGAGGTCGTGCTGGACACCACGGCGGCCACCCAGGCCGCCCACGCGCCAACCGTGGACCTCTACATCAAGCCCCAGGCCGCGGCGATGCCGGCGGCCATGGTGCCGATGTGGCCGGCGTCCTCGCCGGCTGCGCCGGCATCGGCTCCAGCCGCAAGGCGCTGATGCGCCCGCGCCCGTGGACAGCCTGGCGTGTGGACAAGCCTCGCGCGGTCCGTGCCAGTCGTGCGACCGGTCCGGCGTCGGCTTGCCCACACTGCCTGCCCACCGGCAAGCCACCACCAGGAGCAAGACCATGACCAACAAGCCACACCCCGACGACATCCCCCCTGAACCCATCCCGCCATGGGCTGGCCCCCGCATGACGCCGGGCGGCCCGATGTCGCCGCTGCAGCAGCTCTACGTCGAACGCATCGCCGCATGGGAGTGGCGGCAACTTCAGCGCTGCATCCAGGCTGACAAGCCCAACGGCGGCAGCCCATGAGCCCCCGCGCAACCTTTCCTTGGTAAGCAGCTTCCCGGCCATCGCGCCGGGTTTTTTGCGCCCGCGTGAGCCGAGCCGATGCAGGTCTCCCCGAGCAGGCAACCCGCGCAGGGCGTGAGGGTTGCCCCGACTTTCCCGACCCCCAAGCGCTCGCACGCACCGCGCCAGGACAAGCCTGGCACGTTGCCTGCCGCTCAAGGCCGGGGCCGGTAAAGCTCGATGGGTGAGGGCAACCCCCTCACCCCGCGCCGGCGGTCCCGGCAGTTCTCCAGGAGATCGACATGCAGCATCACATCCACACCCAGCAGCAACAGGACATCCCCTCCGCCGCATGGGCCGCCATCGCCGTCGCCGGCATCGCCGCCATCCTCGCACTGAACTTCTTCCCCTACTGGACCCTCACTGCCACCGCAGCGGTCGCGATTCCTGCGCGTTTCATCGCGTGGCTGCGCAGCAGCCGCTAGACGCCAGCCGCACCACACCCCGCTTCGGCGGGGTTTTTTCTGCCCGAGCCGGCGGCGCGAGCTGATCCATTTCGCCACCTGCTGAAGAGGTGCAAGACCCACTCACTTTGGAGAACCTTGCATGCCTCACCTGAAAACCCTGGCCGCAGCAGCCGCAGCGTCGCTGCTGGCCATCACCACCATCACCGCAGCACACGCCGCCGACGCACCGGCGTCGCGGCTCTCGCTCGATCTCAACCTCGCCAGTATCCATACGGAAGCCTGGGCGCGGCGCGACCTCAACCAGGTCAATCCGGGGCTGGGCCTGGAATACCAGGCCAGCCCGGACTGGGGCGCGGCTGTTGGCTTCTACCGCAACAGCTACCGACGCACCAGCGTCTACGCGCTGGGCGTCTGGACGCCGCTGCACCTCGCCATTCCCGGCGGCCTGACGGCCAGCGCCGGGCTGGCGGCAGGCTTGGTCTCCGGCTACACGCGCACCGAATGCCCCGCGCGGCCCTTGGCCGCCGGGGTCGTGCTGCGCATCCGCGACCGCGACGGCCTCGGCATCAACCTGCTGGCCGTGCCCAACACACCGCACGGCGCCGGTTTCATCGGGCTGCAGTTCGTCGCGCCGATCAACTGATTTCGCCACGCGCTGAATACCCATAGCGGGGGCGCTGTGCCCCCGCGCAACCTAAGGCAATCCCATGAAAAAACGCTCCATCCATTCCCTCATCGCCACCGCTGCTGCGGCTGCCGCGCTGCTCGCCTGCGGCGCAGCGCAGGCCGCGCAGCTCGATCTGGCCGGCGGCACGGCCATCGGCCACATCGCCGGCGTCGGTGACCAGTCGCTGCTCACCCTGCACGCCGCGCTGTCGGCGACCGATCCCGCGGCTTTGCCGCTGATCGCGCGCCTGGACATCGCGCAGGGCCTGCAGTCCGGCGGCCTACAAGAGCAGACCCTGGGCCTGGGGCTCGGGCTGTATCGCTTCGTCGGCCCGGCCGGCGCCTGGCGCCTGGAGGCCGGGGCCGAAGCCGGCCGCTGGCGCGATGCGGGCTACACCTCCCGCCATGTCGCTGGCGTCCTGCGCGCCAGCTACGCCATCGCGCCCGCCGTCGCGCTGGACAGCACGCTCAAGCTCGGTCATTCGAGCGGGCTGCTTGGCGGCCGCTACACGGCGCTGGGGTTTGGCCTCGATCTATTCCAGATCGACGGCGGCACCGTGCGCATCGCGTATCAGCACATCCGCGACGGGGCTTTGCCCAGCCAGGACCGCTTCGGCCTGAACTACGGCCTGAGCTTCTGACCATGCGGCCCCTGACTGAAACCGACGGGGCCGCGCTGCTGGCCCTCATGCATGCCGCCGAGGCCATCGACTCCGGGCAATGGCTGATGCAGTGCCCGGGCCACGCGGGCGCAAGCGCCGCGAGCCTCGAAGTCATTCTCAGTGGCGGGCGCTACACGCTGACCTGCATGGGCGGATGCGCCCCCGAGCGCATCCTGGCCGCCGCGCTGGCGCTGGTGCAGACCCGTGTTGCGGGACGGGCGGCATGAATCCGCCGCGGATGAAGAAACCCTTGCGCCAACTCTTGGAAGAGTTTCCGCAGGCCCGGGCCCGCCCGACGCGGGGCGGGCACTGGGTGATCTCCACGCCACGCGGGCCCGTATTTGTGTCCGCCACGCCATCCGACTGGCGCGTCGTGCGCAAGGTGCGCGCCGAGCTGCGCCGGCGCTTCGCGCCATGAGCCCGCGTGCGGCCTATCGGCTCGTGCTCGTCGGCCGAATCCTTCGGCTGCGCGGCCATCGCATCGCCTGCGCGCCCGGCGAAGCGTATCCGCTTGCCGTGCTGCGCGCCGTGCTGGCTTTGCCAGCCGACGTGCGCGAGGTGTTGAAGGCCGAGATCGACTTCCTGGAATCGCTGGGGCCGCTTGCGGCGCCCAGCGCGACGATCCGCGAGCGCTGGGTCGAACGATTGCCATCAGGCGAGCAGGGGCCGTAGCCCCGCTCGCTTGTCCACATTTCCCGTGGATAACTCGATGCCGATCTGCGCCGCAATCGTTGCCCCGCAAGGGTCTCAAGGACAGGCCATCGGGTTGCCTCAACAGTGGGCAATGCCCGGCCAGCGCCCGCATGGCGGGCGAGGGATACGCCGCTGCGCGGCGCCAACGGGGCTTTGCTTCGCATGGTGCGGGTGAGACTCGCCGCGTGCGAGTCCGCCGGGCGGTTCTCAGCGATCAGTCAGGCACGCGACTTTCTGCGCCTTTCAGGGTCGGGCTAAAGCCCTCTGCAAGCGTCACGCCAGGCGCGATGAACCTGCGCCTGTCATGCCGCGTGCCGCCCTTCATGCCAGTCACGCCCTGCGGTCGTGCCAGGCACCGGCTTGAAAGGTCGTTGGGTGAGTGCCCGACCGACCGATGAGAACCTGAACAACCCCGGAGAACCAGCATGCACACAGCAAGCCTCAACATCCCCCGCACCACGCAGAGCGCCGCCCCGTCCACGCAGGCCCTCACTCCCAATGAGGGGGCGAACACCGAACAAAAACTGGTGCTGATGAGCTGGGCCGAATGGGCCGCAACTCCGAAGGATTACCGCTTGACCAGCTTGTATGGGCGGGCAGGGCGCTGGGTCATGCGCGCAGGGCCGCAGGGCGTCACCCTCTACCCCGTGCACATCACCGGCTGACCATCCCCCGCCCGGCTCGATGGCCGGGCCAACCCCAGAAGCAACTTCCAGGAGCAACCACCATGCAAACGACGACCGACACCATGCGTGAATTTTTCGGCGAGCCGATCCACAGCTACACCCGCGCCCAGGCGATCGAGGATGGGCAACTGATCGACGTGTCCACCACCGCCCGCGAGGCCGGCATTGTCTGGCCCGTGGCGCTGACCAGCGCCGCATGGGCCGATTGTGTGGAGTGGACCGACACCACCGAGGCCCGCAAGGGCTACACCGGGCAATCGGAAAGCGGCAGGCTGTGGGACGTGGTGTGGATGCTCAGCCTGGCCGTGCGCGGGGCACTTCGCCGGGGCCTGGACGCCAGCCAGCAGCCGCTGTTCTACAGCCTGTTGCGCACGCCCACGGCAGGCCGGGGCGTCCAGCCGCGCAAAGTGACGCTCAAGTTCCAGGTCGGGCCGGACGACGATGGCCGCCCCTGCATCACCGTGATGTTGCCCAGCGAAGACTGAACCCCAGCCCCGGTTTTGCGCCGGGGCATTTCGCCAGCCGCTGAATACAGATGCGGCCCGACGTGGGCCGCGTCCTGACTTGGAGTCTCCACCATGAAGAAAACCCTTTCTCTCACTGCCGCAGCGTTCGCCGTGGCGATGCTCGGCGGCTGCGCCACCAATCCCATGATGGGCACCGGCACACCCCAGGCCAGCGCCCAGGGCTACACCATCAACGGTGCGCAGTCCGTCCAATCGGTCGAACTCGGCACCGTGTTGGCCGTGCATCCTGTCATCATCGCCGGGCAAGGCTCCGGCGCTGGGGCCATCGGCGGCGCCCTGGCGGGCGGCGCCATCGGCCACCAGATCGGCGGCGGCACAGGGCAGAAACTGGCGACGATTGCCGGAGCGCTGGCCGGCCTCATGGGCGGCCAGGCGCTGGAAGGCGCCGCGGCCAAGGAAAACGGCTTGCTGGTGACTGTCAAGCTGGATTCGGGCCAGCTGCTGGCCATCACCCAGGCCGCAGACGTGACCCTGACTGTTGGCGAGCGTGTGCAGGTCCTGATCGACCGCACCGGCAAGGCTCGGGCCTTGCCGCTGGGTTGAAGGAGGCCGCCATGCGTTCACGCATCTTCAAAGCCGAACTGATGTTCGCCCTGCTGGGCCTTGTTCTTGTCGGGGCCTTCGCAGGCCCGGCATGGGCGCTGCTGGGCGCCCTGGCGGGCCTTCTTGCATGGGCTGCGCTCAAGAAAGGCGCGGGTCTGCTGTTCATCAAGGGGCTGACTCGCGGCGTGGTGTGGTTCGCCCTGCTGGGCGCCATCGCGGGCGCCGTGGCCGGCGGCCCGCTCTGGGCTCTGGTCGGCGCCGCCGGTGGCGTCGTCGCCTGGCTGGCCCTGATCGCGCTGCGCGACAAACTGCGAGGGGAGGGCTGAATGCATCACTTCGACCTGGTGCACATGATCGTCAGCAGCCTGGTGCATGGCCTGGTCTATGCCGCGATCTTCAAACTCTTTCATCACCTGAGCCTGGCTGGTGCCCTCATCGCCGCCGCCGTTGGCGTGGCGGTGGTCTGGCTGGCCGTCGCGCTGCTGCGCCCTCAGCGCGGATAACTGTCTATTCTGGTGTCGCTTGCCGGGCTGCGCGCCCGGCTCTTTTGTTCGCAGCGCACAGCTACCATCGGTAACGGATAACTATTTATCGCATTGGTCCAATGAAGAACACCAAGACTTTCAAGACCACGGGCCTGATGGCCGCTCTGTCCCTCACAACCCTGCTCGCCGCCTGCGGCGGGGGCGGGGGCGGTGGATCGACCTCGACCAGTTCCGGCACACCCAGCCTAGCCCCGACCGCCGCGCTGTTTATCAACGGTGCGTCCGTGAGCAGCACGACCAACACCGTGACGAGTCTGGATCAACTTCTGGTCAAGGCCAGCACAAACTTCCAGTGGTCTTTCACCGCAACGCTGCCCAACGGACAGCCCGACACCAGTATCCCGATCGTCCAGGGCGGCACTTTCCAGGCCATCAGCAGCCTTCCCGGAACAGAGCCGACCATCACGGCCGAACTTCCGGCCAGCGGCACGACCTTCGACCTTCTGGCCCCTCCGGGGGATACCGTCAAGCTCACACTCACGGACGCGAGCACGGGGACTGTCGTTGCGAACTATGTGTTCAATGTCAACAGCGCGCTGGCCGGAACATGGTCGAAAATGAGCTACACGCAGGCGTCTGGAACCTATGACGTTGGGAACTGTTCATTCACGGTGTCCAGCAGCGGGGTGTTTAGCGGCTCTTGCGCATCCAGCAATATCGCCGGCGAAACATTCACCCTGACGGGGCGGCAAGGGTGGGCCAATGTGACGCTTGTGGGCTCCAATGGCTGGACTTTCACAAGCTCTTCCATTAACGCCGCAACCTTGTCTGGAAATCTTGGAAGTGCTGGAAGCTGGACGGCTTCGCGTTGATCACGCCCGCCCCAGCCCCTCAATCGTCAACCCGCGCTCGACCGCCTGGCGAATCGCCAGATTGATGACCGCCGCCCGCGACTGGCCGATCTGCGCGGCCAGTTCGTCCACTCGGGCCAGCAACTCCGGCGCGATGGTCAGCGTGATCTGACGCTTATGGCCCAGCATCACACCCTTGACCGTCTTCGCCGCTGGCGCCGCATCCGGCGCCCCGCTGATGAACGCTTCGGCCGTGGCCGTCGCTACCTTCCCCTTCGGTTTCACAATCGCCATTGCATTGTCCTTTCAGTCTCGTTCAATCTCGGATTGATATTAAAACAATGCGTTGACGAGGGCTTGCAGCTCATCGACCGCCTTGCGATCCACCGGCTTGGCTTCCAAGACCGAAAGCCCCGAGCCCGCCGCGTTGGCGTAAGCCTTGCGCCGTCGCAACGGCGTCGCCATGTACTCGAACTGCGGCACGTCGGCCACCGCAGCAGCGGCTTCGATGTTGTCGGCCGAACTCTCCCCCGGATCGGCGCAGTTCAGGACCGCGAACGCCCGCAGCCCATCCCGCACGCTGCGTGCCTCATCGACCAGGCCGGCAATGTCATTCAGCGCCCACACGTCATAGGACCGCGGCTGGAAGGGCACCACCAGCACGTCGGCCAGCACCAGGGCTGCCCGCAGCGCCGTGGAATCCCGCCCGCCCGCGTCGATGATGATGTCATCGAACTTGCGCCCCTGCTGCTGCACCTGGCCCCGCAGCGTCGGCCCGTCTGAATACTGCGCACAGGCAATGCCTGGGGCATGCCCACCCTCTGCTCGGATGCTGATCGCCGTCTGCGCCGTGCCCTGCCGGTCCCCATCGATCAGCCATACATCACGCCCGGCCAGCGCGCGCGCAATGGCCAAATTTACGGCGAGCGTGGTCTTGCCCACGCCGCCCTTGGTGTTCCCTACGCATACGATCATTGCAATCTCCGTTTAATATTAAAACGAGTTTATGATGATCGTTTACGAGGATGAGTGCAATAGGCTGGCTGCAAATTCTCCCGCGCTGTTGCGCGCCCACGATTTCGCAATGGTGGGCATGCCGCCGAAAGTTTCCACCCTGCCGTCGCAGCGGCACGACAGTGCGGCGCGACGAAACACCCAGATACAGGCCTGCTTCGTAGCATGGTGGGATAACTATTTATCGGGGATGGCTCCACAACATGAAGAAGATTGCAGTCGCATCGCTCCTTGTTTTGTCTTTCTCCGCTGCGCAGGCAGCCGGACTCACGCACGATCAGCAGATCGAGGCACAGGTCAAGAAAACCATCGAGTCTCAGACCCTGCCCAATCCGATGCAGATGACGCGAACCCAAGCTGCGCCTGTACCTGTCGCTCCGCACCCCAACACCGTGCAGTATCAGCCTGCCAACCAGGTGACGCAGGAGTTCTGCGCCGCGGCGCGGAATGGCAACTTCCAGATGATGATGCTGCTGACGAAACAGGGTGCGGACCTGAACAACGAAAACTGCTTGAGTTACGAGTCCGTGACGCCACTGATGCGCAGCGTGTCGCAGCCCTTCGCCAGTCTGCAGGTCATGCAGTTTCTGCTCGACAACGGAGCGGACGCGAACTATCAGACCAAGAACGGCCAAGACGCGCTGATGTTCTTGTTCAAGCAGCAATGGAGTTCTCCGTATGGCAGCAATGCGGTTGCGAACTTTCTGGCGGTTGCGCTGCCCTCCCTGGTGCAGCATGGCGCGAACGTGAACGCGGCCGACATCGCAGGCAACACGCCGCTGATGTACCTCATCAGCTCTGGCTACAACATGTATTCGTTCAACAGCGCCATGTACGCTGTGAAATTTCTGGTTTCCCACGGCGCTGACGTGAACCATCAGAACAATGTCGGCGAGACGCCCCTCATGCTGGCTTCGAAGGGCTGTGGCGTTCAGGGAGTGAAGCAACTGCTGGCGCTTGGCGCCGATCCGACGGTTAAAGACGCTGCCGGGAACACAGCGCTTTCCTTGGCCACCGCCGAAGCAGCGCAGCAAACGAGTGGCGCCTGCAATTCAGTGGTGACGATCCTGATGAACCCGGCGGCCTACAAGAACACGGCCGCGGCGACATCCGCGCCTGCCGGTGTGGTCAACCCGCCCCAAGCCAGCTCGGCCCCGACGCCGACCGCCAATCCTCTGCAGGGGCTGGCGAACGCGATCGGCAACATCGGCCGCGCCTTGTCAGGTCAACCGGCACGCTGATTTGCCGATCCGAGGCGTGGGGCGGTCATCGACCAAGCTAGAGACCAGCCCCCGAGCTGCGGTAGCAGCGGGGCACGCACCAGGCGCAGCCGCCGGTAGGTGGCGTGTCACCCGTGTGCGCGGCGAGGTAAAAATCTTCACTCGCGGCGCACACATTTCCACGACAGAAGATGACCCCCGGACACCCTATGCCCGGCAACAGCAGCGCGGCTCAACTCCCCGCGCGAGCAGAACCAGGGTTGCACCCTGGCGGCGGCCTGCGGGCCGCCATCACCGGGCCGGGGGCTTCAGACACCCCCGGCCCGGCCCCTGCGGGGGTTATGCACCGTCGCGCAGTGCGCGGATTGGTTTTTCCAACTCTGGCAAATCGCTTCGGATCGTCTTCCAGACCAGCGACAAGTTGATCGTCATGTAGCCGTGAGAGACACGGTTGCGCATGGCAATCATGGTGCTCCAGGGGATGCGGTGATGGTCGGCGATGAACGCAGGGGAAGCTCGCTCGATGTTGCGCGCGGCTTCGCCGATGATTTCGATGTTGCGAATCGCAGCATCCTGCACGAGTTTGTTGCGCAGGAAACCGTCTTCATCCATCCCTGCGGTGTATTCCGCGATGCGCTCGATGGCTTCGAGAATGTGGGCGATGTAATCGGGAATTCGCAACTCGGCATGTTTCATACCGCGCGGGCCTCTGCAAGCACCACGGCGCGGAATTTCTCGGGGAGATCACCCGGAGTGAGGACATCCACCGGCACGCCAAGCAAGCGCTCCAATTCGACTTGGATGGCCGCAACGTCCATCAGCGTCGTTTCCGCCGTGGGATCGACCAGCACATCCAAGTCGCTGCGGTCGTCATCTTCGCCGCGCACGACCGACCCGAAAACGCGCGCATTGCGGGCACGATGAGCCAGCACGATGCGGTGAATCTCGGCACGATGGTTTTGCAGGGCTTGTGAGGGCTTCATGATCGCGCATTATCCCAGCTTCTTCGCCAGCTTCTCCGCCTCGACGTGCGTGTACCGCTTGAGCATGGCAAGGCTCTTGTGGCCGGTCATGCTGGCCACTTCCATGATCCCCAGTCCCTTCTCGAACAGGCGCGACGTCGCCTCGTGGCGTAAGTCGTGGAAGTGCAGATTCGTCAGGAAGGGGTCGGTTTTTTCGATCTTCTCAAGCATCGCCGGCGTGCGCGGTGATGGCTGCCGCTTCTTGTAGACCAAGGCGCGGATTTCGGCTCCGGCGTCGAAGCCTTCGCGAGCCAGCGCTTCGTGCAACCGGGCCAGGACGTGAGCTTTGCGAGCTTGCCGGACGTGGCGCTTCCAGGCGCATGAGAAGCCTTCTGGTGTCTTCCATGGCCACACATGGCCGTCAATGCGGCGGGGCAGGCTTTGCAATGTGGCTACGGCAAGCGACGACAACGCAACCGTGCGGGACTCGCCGTTTTTCGTATCTGGTAGGTGCGCGGTCCGCCGGGCGAGGTCCACGTGTTCCCAGCGCAGCTTGACCAGCTCACCGCGCCGCATCGAGGTCTCGACCGCCAGGATGATGAAGGCCAGCAGCTCGGGGCGGTCGGCCTGTAGCGCCTCGTATTCACCAGGACGGAGTCGTCGGTCTCGCGCCGGCGGTGCGGCCGGCTTGCGTACCTTGCTCACCGGATTTCCCGCTGGCAAATCAATGCTCAAGTCCTTCTCCACGAACGAGAACAACGCGGAGAGGGCATTGAGATGATGGATGACCGTTTGCGGGGCTAGTCCATCCCCGAGCAGATCATCGCGCCAGGCCGACACATCCACGCCGCGCACATTGGACAGGACGTACTCGCCGAAGCGCTCGCGAGCCCTGCTCAACCGCGTGCGCACATCCTTGGCCGACTTCATGGCCTGCACTGGGCCAGCGAGGTAGCGATCCATCGCTTCTGAGACAGTGATGCGTTGCGCATCTTGACGCAGCACGGCAATGTTGCCGCGTTGCGCTTCCCGCTCGATCTCGCGAGCCCAGGTTTCTGCATCCGCCAGCAGGTCAAATGTGCGGCTGATGGATGGCATGCCGCGCTTGCGCACCTGCACGCGGTATCCGTTTTTTCTTTTTTCGATGTAGGCCATGGACGTTCCGAACAGTCGGTCGATTCCCCCAGGATTCCCCCAAATAGGGACTTTATGGGGCGAGAATCAAGCGTTTATGCGGGTTCCAAGCATACTGTATTTAGACCTGTCACGCCGGGGGTCGCGGGTTCGAGTCCCGTCCACTCCGCCAAAAATCCTCAGTCAAATCAGCACGTTAGATAACCCAGTATTGCTGGGTTTTTCTTTTGGTGCCTCCTTTTTACTCCAACTGCTCCAACAACGCTCCAACATTTTGGCGCTGCGTTGACGGGGACGCAAACCACGAAAAGCCACTGCGCGCCATGCCAGTGGCTTTTTTTGCGCCTGCGCGGCCTGCCTCTGCTCTGATTTGCCCTGTCGGTCATCGTTTACTTGGCTATGCCGCCGAACTCAACCTAGGTTGCATATCGTGGAGCTTGCGCTTGCGTGGATAGACATGCGTCAATCCGGCTCGTGTAAGGTATGCACTCGCCATCGCAGTCGTATGCGACCAGCAGTGCCAAGACCTTTTGACAGCCTTCCCCAGCACGGCCATGGCTGCACAAAGCTTTGGGGTACAGTTCATACGAGGCGATGCCGCCACGGTCCAGCAGCTTGTCTCACAAGGCTGGATCAAGGGTCCGGCCTACTAACCCCGGACGCGATCCATGAGCATGCCTGCCGTCTACGCCCTGTTGTGGCCGGGCCGCGCGTCGGTTCCGGCCGACCGTGCATGGATCGATATGGCCCGCCAGTTCCCGCGCCCACACGTGACCCATGAAAGCCTGGAAGCCGCGCAAAAAGCCGCCGACTGGTTCATCGCCAGGGGTGCGGCGCCGCCCGTGCTGATACGGCAGACGGGATGCAGAACTTGGGAAAGTCTGTCGCCGGAGTTCCAATCCCGCAAGCCGTGAGACTAGCGCTGGAATTTACGGCCTTGCCTATGCTGTCAAGGGCAGCGAGTGCGGTCCGCCAGATCTCACATCTGGCGAGAAAGACCCTCTCAATGTGGCTCAGTCGCCGAAGGGCAGCTTTGATGGCGGCCCTTCATCGTTCGGCTTGTGCGACGCATGGCCATCGCCGCGGATGAACACCTCGCACCAGATGTCCTCGATCAGCGGAAGAAGTCGCCACCGCAGTGCGTTTCTCCGATTGACAACGGAGTGGGCGAGGTCGCTGAGAAACTGGCCCTGGAACGGTCCCGCTTGGGCGATCTCACCCCAGGAGGGTGTGGGTTCATCGGCGCAGGGTAAAAGATACTCAGTAAGCGGTGGGTGCAATTCCAACGCAAGGGGGTCTTCGGCCAGTCGATAGCAAGGGCGCTCCGGCACGGGAGCAAAGTCGAGGGTGCAACGCACTTCGACGCGGTTGTCCCAGGCGATCGCCGATGGCGGCATCGTCACCAATCGCGCTTTCATCTGGTCGAGTGTGGCGCGAACCGCAGAGGAAGCCAGGTTGAGACGCTCCACCACAGCTTGGATGCACGGTATCTCCGCTGCTGGGATGCTGATGCTGCTTGCCCATAACCTTGCGGAGATGCAAGCCTCGTCCTTGAGGTCATCGCTCAACCATTCCAATTCCAACGCCTGCAAGTTGTCGAACACAGCTAAATACACCTCCAACCGTCTGCCAAGATCGGCATACGCGGCTCGAAACGCCGGAGGCAGATCCTCGGCCTGCGTCAACGGGGCCAGTTGATCCTCCTTGAGATGGCGCAGATCCAACACGGCGCGACCGACCACCGCGAGGAAACGCGTCCTTGCTAGCCCAAGCATCATGTGGTCAATGGCTAGCAGGCGGGTTGGATCGACTGAAGGATTCATGGCAACTCCAAGAGGGATTCTGATGACGGGATGTCGGCCTTGCCGCTTGAGGCATGGGTCGCGGCCAGCCACGCTGCGTGACCGCTGAACCAGGCTTCGGCGCGAACGACGCGAGGGCTGCGTCACGCATCCCGCATGGAAAACATCAACTGCGGACATCCCTCGGTCTCGGCCGCCCGATCACACACGCTGCGCTTGGCCTCGATGACCTCCCTGCTGGCTGTGAACACGTCAGCCGTGCCCTCCCGATGCGCCTGCAGGGCAATCTGGCGGGTGATCTGGATGGGAAAGTGGAAGGCCCGCCCCAACACCGCCCAGACTTGCTGGAAACTCACATCCTCGGCGTTGTGCATCACCAGCGTTTTCATGGTCGGCCGTAGTACTTCGGCCTCTGCGATGCTTGCTCCAAACGTTTTCATGCTTGGCTCCTGTGTTGAGTCAGTCCGTCAAGGCTATGGTTGCTGCGCCAAGCCTGGCGAAAACTGCTCACCCTGCCCCCTACGGCTGAGACTGTGCTGACACGCTGGCTTGGGCCGCTGGTGATGCCGTAGCCTGCTGTGCGGAGGAAACTGGCGCAGGGAGCGATGCGGGTGTCACGGCCGTGCTCGCCGCCCCCATAGGGGCCGAAGACGCAGTCGCTTGAACGGCCGCACGCGCTGCCGCCTGCACAAGCGGCTTGGCAGGCACGCTGGCCTGCGCCGATAGCGACGCGGGAAAGCGCACGATCACATCCTGCCCATCCACATGCACCTGAATCGACCAGGTGGCGGGATTGAACTGTGCGGAGCTGACTTCGAACACATCACCATCGCTCAGCCTGATGCCGGGATTCACATCGCTGAGCGCCTTGGCGCTTGCATGGATTTGCGCGGCATAGAAGCTGGACGCTTCCAGGTCGGCGTCGTAGCGATGGCTTCGCGCATCGAGCAGATGCACGCTGGGCACGGCGAACGCGGAGACTGGCGCTTGAGAGCGATTCGTGTAGCGCCAGGCGACCGCCACATACTCGGCGCCAGCAGGGGCCTTGCTGGTGAGCAGGTCGCCCACGCTGTGCATCACGGAGGCTGAAGTGATGGCGACGTGGAAGGTCTGGGTGGCGAATGTCTCTCCCACCTGAAACGCCTGGGGCGACGATGCCGCGGCGGCGGGTGCGGACGTGGGCCGTGGCTGCATTCGCGACGGCGCTGGTGTTAGTGCCGATGCCGGCGAACCGTGCCCGCTGTCACCCGGCTTGCTCGCCAGCCCGATGGCCAGCAGGCCAGTGACACCCACGACGACGACGGCAGCCACCACGCCTAGTGTCTTTCCCAGTTTGCCACGACGCCGCGCGCGGATGGCCGGGGGTGCGAGGGTGGTTCCGCCAGGTTCGGGTTTAGTGCCCAGCGTGGCGAGCACACCGCCCACCAGCGCCAACACCATGCAGACGGCCACCATGGTTCCGCCGAGAATGGCGCCGCCCAGCGCGCTGAGCGTGAGCAAGATGCCGACCAGGCGGGAACGAGCTCCCAGGCTCACGGCGCCGAAGATGATGGCGAGAAAGGAAAATGCCAACCCGCCCCAGCCCAGGCCGATGACGGTACCTGCCCCGCTCGCCTGGAACGCACCCCCCACTCCGCCGATGAACAAGGTGACCAGTGCGGCGAACACGCCAAACACGCCACCGATCATGCCCAGAATGCCCCCTGCTTTCTTCATCCCCAACTCCTGTGGTTGCGACAACGAACCGCGGGGTGCGTGCTGGAGTCACCGGCCATCGATCGATGCGTCGCCCGGCCTTTCGCAACGCCACATCAGGCGCGAAAGTGGTCAGACAAGCTTCGATGCAGACCGGCGGAGCAAGCAGCCCTCCGCGGTGGATGGCTGCATTGTGCGCAGGGTGTGCGACAACATAGGTCGCACAAGGAAAGAGGGTCGCGCTGCGTCACAACGCCGCACAACCGGGGCAAACACAGGATGAATGGGACGGGACGCCGAATCCGAACAGCAACCAGACGGCACGCTCAAACCCCGTACAACTCCGCTGCCTCGGCGATGCGCAGCAGCAGATCGGCGCGCAGTGCGCCGGGGCTGAGCACCACGGCCTGATTGGCATGACTCAGCAGCCACCAGCGCAGTTGCCAGGTGTCCTGCACCGTGGCCGTCAGGGCGCAAAAACCTTTTCGTGCCTGACCCAGGGTTTGGTCTTCCGACAACGGCGTTTCGCGCAGGATTTGCGCCAGGGCCACGTCGACCCGCGCCTTGAGGCGAATGGTTTGGCCAGCACCGAACTGCAAGGCGCCGGAGGCGATGTGAGCGTCCAGATCGAACCCGGCAGACGCTTGCGCGGCCTGCTCCAGCACCTCGGCGCTGCGCATGCGGTGCACGGCGTAGGTGCGGATGTCGGGGTAGTCAAATGCCGTGGCCACCAGATAGCTCACCGGTCCGCGCTGCACCAGGGCCAGCGGATGCAGGGTGTAGAGCGTGGCCTCGGTTTCGCCCGCGCGCTGGTAATGCACCTGCACCTGCCTGTCTCCCAGCAAGGCCTCCTGTATGGCGTCGAGCACGCCGGGCATGACTTGCGGCGGCAGCAAGGGCAGGCTGGCGGGAACCGTGCGCACCTTGCGCGCCCAGCGCGCCTGCGCATTGCTCGGCGCCAGCTCCGCCAGTTTGTCGCGCGCTTGTTGCAAGCGTGGCTCCAAGGCACGAAGCAAGGCGGAAGGCAGCAGCGGGCGCAACTGGTCTTCCACCAGGCGCAGCGACAAGGCGTCCCCCAGACTGACGCCGGGAATGTTGAGTGAAGCCCCTTCCACCCAGTGCCAGCCGTAGGGCATGCCTTTGTCGTTGCAGGTAAAGCTGAACAAGCGCGACAGATCGTTCAGGTCGCGCTCCACCGTGCGCTTGGTGACGCCGTAGCCCAGGTCACCGAGCTTGCCCGTCAACTCGGCGGCGGTGATCCCCGGCGCCCGGGGCGGCAGCAGCTTGAGCATCTCCCATTGGCGGGTCAGGGTTTGTTGGGAATCGGCTTTGGGCATGGGGATGACGGGTGTGCTGGGTGGGAGTTGCTCAAGGCGTGCGGGCGCAACCGCAGCACCGCCAAGCTTAGGCGCCCTGATGCTCTTGAGCCAGTTGGCGGCCGCAGCTTTCGCAGGTGCGCAGCGCCCAGTCGGCCGCCTGCGCCATCAGTGCGTCCATGGCCGCTTCATCCCGTGCGCTGACGATGGGATGGTCCGCACCATTTCTGCGTCAGCACATCCGCTCGGCAAGTCGACTTTGGCATGGCCTTGGAAAAAGCGATTGATTTGAGACACGCCATGATCCTTGGCAGGGTCGAGAGCGTCTTCACGCGGGTGTGCCGATTTGCGTTTCAGGAAGGGCATGCTCGGCCTGATCCGAGATATGTTTGCACTTGGCTTCAAAAGCGGCCAGCCTCTGCATGACGAAGGCGTAGGCATCGGGCAGGGTTGGGGTGAAATAAAGCGAATCCGTCCCCGAAAACACATGAAACCCGGACGACACCTCCTCAAAGGAGCTGTCGCCCTTGATGCCCTTGCACTGCATGTAGGAGACGATGTTGTAGATGACGTATATGCCGGTGCCGCCGATGGGCTTGAGGATGAAATTGATCATACTTGAAGGCACTCAATAAATGGCAAATCGAATTTTGATGCAATTTATTTTGCTTGAATAATCCACGCGCGCCTATTATTGCATTTTGTTGAAAGTTTTTGCCCAATTTAAATATCTACTTGGCAATAAATATGTGCCTCCTATGAAAATCAAGATAGGCTTTGCGCCCTTCCGTTAAATACCTAGGATCTAGGCTCGAATTTTTGGACAACCCGAGCGAATCTCTGATTGATTGCGATAGTAATCTCGAAAATTTAATATCCCCATCGTCCATTATTGTGATTAGACCCCTATCAAAAACAGAGTCCCAATTCGATGCAAGAAGTAAAGCGTTGTCGCCATCTGTTTTTTCGGCGCCACTGGAATCCGTCCATGGTTTAATGTGGGAGCAAATCAGAATATTTGGAAGGTCAACTCCACTGATCGCACACCGTCCATTAAAAACACTAATAGCGAGCCTTCTCAGGCGATCTTGATTTACCCTTGAAGTCCGCATGACAATTTTATCAGCACCAATAAAATCTTCATCGACACTAGATTGCGAAGAGGTTTTTTTAATAATTGTATTTTTAATTGGCGTTGGGAAGTAAGTATAAGTCACTGCTCCATTCTTGTGAAGAAAATTATCCATAAGAATCGGATCGACCTCGATGTTTGGTTTATCGTAATCAGTGATTTTATATACCTTCGGCTCCTTCATGACCAATGAATACCTCTGTCTGCCGCTTGGCTCCAGCCCCTTAAGCGGCAAGGCCCCGTCATAGGTGCCAATCCATATTTCCCCTTTGTGCGTTACATAATGCACACAAAAATCTCCGTTTTCAATTTTTACAGGTTTGCCTGTCCAATATCCATCCAACATGATTTCTGGATTTTTTGGATCAGGCCGAAAATTTTTTTCACTGGTTTCACGTTTGTTTTTTGTAAGAACAATTGGCCTGTTGAAATGAGACAGGACGCCCAATAATTTCTTCTTCGTAACCTTAATTGCCTCTTGATTTCGCATGTAAGACTCCATGATTTATTGAAAATACTCCCACCACCCGCACCATTGCCAGCGTGTCCCGCTCGCAGTACGCCAACAGCGCCCGGCGTTTTGATTCTCTCTGATTTTCCGCAATTTGCGGCGACAAGATGTGACGAAACACCTCCTGCGCCATCATTCCGTCAGCCACCTCCAGATCGTCATAGGCCAGATCCGGAGCAATGGTCGGTAGCACATCCTTGATTGACCAGGAGCCCCTCATGTCGGGGTGGTAGTAGTGCTCGCGGGCGAGAGGCCACAAATCGACCATGCGGCCAATGAGTTTTCTAATCTTGGTCGCAAGTTGGGGATACAGCTCGGCCAGTTCTTTTAACCGGCTCTTCTCGAAGGTTTGATTCCACACCAGCACGGGGCCGGTTTTGCCCACGGCGTCGAGCAGGGTGCGGATGAATTCCGGACGGGGGTCCTCATGACCTTCCGCCAGAAACGCTTGGTGTTCCACGCTGCCGTCGGTCTGCTGAATATGGCACGACCACTGGAAGGGAATCTGCTGATAGGGCCGGGTTCCGGCCCACAGCGGAATGGCGGGGTTGAGGGTTTCGAAGTCGATATAAATGCGCGGGTACGGCAAGGCGCGCAGGGTTTCGCGCAGCGAGGGGTTGATGTAGGGCTTGCCGCTGCGTGTGGCGGCCCAGACCCGCTCATGGCGCGGGTTGCTCAGACGGCCTTCGGGTACGTCGCGCAAATCGGTGTAGCCCTCGGCCTGCAGTTGCGCCGCGAGTTTGCCGCCATGCGGAAGGATGTGCACCGGGTAGCCCTCCTGGGGCGGGATGCAGTGGTCCTGGAACGGACAGGGAAAGGGATCGGTGCATTGCGCGCCGGCGGCGATATTGGGCTGTCGCTTGAGGCTCAGGGTCTTGTGGGCGGCGTCGATCCACTGGGGCACCTGTGGCTGCAGCGCGGCCACGGCGTCGGACTGGTGTTGCTCGATCAGCAGTCCGTCGTAGTTGTCGCCGCCGGGATAGACGAACGCGGTGTTGATGTGGGCAATGCCCTCGCCGCATAGCGGCACCCCGGCCTGGCGAAACACCCAGCTCTGGATGGCGGCGTCTTCCACCTGGTAGTTCTTCACGCTGGCCGAGGACTTGACCTCCACCATGCGCCAGCGCCTCCCCTGGGGAATGAGCACGTCGGCCTGCACCAGCACACCCGCGTGTTGCACGGTGGCTTCGAAAATCGGCACACGGGGCTTGGCGGCGAGCGCCTGGGCGGTTTGGCGCAAGGCAGCGCGCAAGTCCTCGGCGTCGATCAGCACGCCACCGGGCACCAGCTTGCGGGCAATGACACCAAGGTTGTTGCCGGTCTCCATCGCCGCCTTGGTCGCCGTGTCGTCCAAGAGGTCGGGGCGGTTGGCGGTCAGCCACAACCGTTTGGGGCATTGGCGGTTGCTGATGATGCGAGATTTGCTCAGACCGTGCGACATGACGTACTCCGAAGTGTTCAAACGAAACCAATGGCCGACTTGTGGCCCTGCTTGAGGGCGCACTCGCCTTCGAGCGCCTCCACCAAACCGAGCGCGCTGACCATCGGTTGGAAGCGGTGGCGGCGAATCACGGCGGCGAAGTCGCCCGGCGTGAGCAGACCCAGTCGGTCAAGATGCTTGCGCAAGCCGGGCTCGGGCGGCGGCAGTTCAAGATAGCTGCATTGACGCCGCAGCAAGGCCCAGGCCTGCTCGGGAGTGAGGTACTCGAAGCGGGCCTTGAGGTCGAAGCGACGCAAGGCCGCAGCGTCCAGCCCGTCCATGAGGTTGGTGGTGGCGATGAATACGCCGGAGCAGGATTCCATTTGTGTGAGCATTTCGTTGACCTGGGTGATTTCCCAGGACTGCGTAGCCCCACGCCGCTCCTGCAGGAAGCTGTCCACCTCGTCGATGAGCAGCACCGCGCCATCACTCTCGGCTTCCTGGAAAGCCTGGGCGATGTTTTGTTCGCTCTCGCCCAGCCACTTGCTGAGCAGGTCCGAGGCGCGCTTGACCAGCAGGGGGCGGTTGAGCCGTTGCGCCAGCCAGCGCGCATAGGCCGTCTTGCCGGTGCCGGGTGGGCCGTACAGGCACAGGCGGGCGCTGCCCGAATGGACGATGCCGTCAGCCAGGGCCACAAGATCGGTGTCGGCGTGGATGTAAGCGGGGTCGTAGGTGTCTGGCAGGCGGTTCGGATCACGGGCCTTCACCCGGTCATGGCCCTGGGCCTGCAGGGTGTTGTTCACCAGTTGCAGCAGCGCGGTGTTGGTTTGGCCGCTTGCAAGACCGGGCTGGATGGTTTGCAGTACGGAAGCGGCGCGGGTGAGCACGGCAGGCGCCAGGTCGTTGCTGGATGCCAGGGTGCGCAGGGTGGGCGCGTCGGCCAGATCGCCCACGCAGGCGGTGGCGATGGTTTCGCGCACGCGCTGCGGGGGTACGGGCAGTTCCAGCACAAAGTCGAAGCGGCGGATGTAGGCGGCGTCCAGGCTGCGAATGGAGTTGGTCAGCCAGAAAGTGGGCACGGGGTTGGCTTCCAGGCTCTTGTTGATCCAGCCCTTGCGCTCGCGGCCCGCGCCAGACCTGCGGAACAGGCCGCCAAACATGGAGGGGGCTTCCTCGGTGTTGAACACATCCTCGATTTCGTCGAACAGGATCATCACGCTGCGGCGTTCCAGAAAGCGCTGCGCGGCGCGGTAGGCACGCAAGCGGGCTTCGCCGCCAATCGGACCGCCGTCCTCGTCTTCTGTCGAGACTTCAAAGAGATCACAGCCCAATGCCTTCGCCAGGGTGCGGCTGAGTTCGGTCTTGCCCGTGCCGGGCGGGCCATAGAGCAGGATGTTGACTCCGGGCCTGTGTTGCGCCTGCGTCTCTTGTAGATAGCACTGCAGCATCTGCAGATTCAAGCCCAGGTGGGGGTAGTCGCCGGCTTGCAACTTGGGCGGTTGGCTCGGCGTGACAATGCCGCGCAGCAGCGACAGTGGTTCGGTGTCGGGGGTGAGGATGGCGTCGACGAAGTTCTCGGACAACAAGTCGAGCTTGGCTTTCAAGGTGCCGTTGCCGTCGCGCGACAAGGTCAGCAGCCCGCAACGCGCCAACTGGCCTTTGGGTGACAAGGCCTGCTTCACCTCAGCTTCAGTCAGACCCAGCAACTTCTCCAGCGCGCCCATGGTTTTGGAAGACGACAATGACCCCAAAGTGTCGGCCACATCGTCCAGTTCGCGCACGGCATGCAAAAGGCTGGCGAACTCCAGAATGCGGCATTCCGCCGGGGAGAGATGCACCAACTCGGCTAAACCGGCGATGTTGGCGACGAGGTGTCCGGACGGCGCGAGTTTGTGCGCGTTGCGCTCGGCACGTTCCCACATCGGCTTGAGCAGCGCGGCGGCCTGGCGAGCTTGCGCGTCAAGCGTGGCGCTGTCGTCAAAGGCTTCGGGCGCAACCCCAAGCTGTTTCAAGATTTGGGGAAAGGCGTACGACTCACCACGGCGCAAGCCGCCCATGGGCAGGAGGATGCGCAGCATCCACAAGTGGACGATGGGCTCAAAAGGGCTGCCGTCGCGCTCGAATGCGGGGTCAAATGCGTGGTGTCTGCGTCGCATGGCGTTCTCCTGGGGTGTGAGAACATTGTGCGAGGCTTGTGCGACAAAATATGTCGCAATCAGATGCAATCGGGCGAGGAGTAGACACTGTCCCCCGATTGCCGCCGTCCACTCCGCCAAGCATTCAAGTCAACCGGGCCTGCGTGGCCCGGTTTTTTTAGCCCTGCCTTGGCGCCCTCAGCGTAGCGTGGCCGCTTCACTGCATGAACTGTAGCGAGGCGAGATTCGCGTACAGCCCGCCGCGGGCCATGAGTTCAGCATGTGTGCCCATGTCGATGATGCGCCCGCGGTCCATCACCACGATGCGGTCGGCGCGCTGCACAGTGGCGAGTCGCTGGGCGATGACGAGGGTGGTGCGCCCCTGCATGGCTTGTTCGAGCGCGGCCTGCACGGCCCGTTCGCTTTGCGCGTCGAGCGCGCTGGTGGCTTCGTCCAGCAACAGCAGCGGGGCGTTCTTCAGAATGGCGCGGGCGATGCTGATGCGTTGGCGTTGTCCGCCGGACAGGCGCACGCCGCGTTCGCCCAGATAGGTGTGGTAGCCCTGCGGCAGTTCGCGGATGAAGCTGTCCGCCTGTGCCGCGCGGGCGGCCTCGATCACCTCGTGGTCGGTGGCCTCGGGCCGGCCGTAGCGGATGTTGTCCATCGCGCTGGCGGAAAAGATGACGGCGTCCTGCGGCACCAGCCCGATGCGCCCGCGCAGTTCGGCCAGACTGGCGTGATCGGCGCGCACGCCGTCGACGTTCACCGCGCCGTGCTGCGCGTCATAGAAGCGCAGCAGCAGTTGCAACACCGTGGTCTTGCCCGCGCCGCTGGGACCGACGAGGGCGACGGTTTCGCCGGGCTCCATGTGCAGCGAAAAATCATCCAGCGCCGGCTGTTCTGGACGCGAGGGGTAGGTGAAGCGGACATGGGCGAATTGCACTGCCGATCCCCCAGGCGCGGGCGCCAGGGGCTGCGGCTGCAGCGGGTCGGTCACGGGCGAACGCTCCGCGAGCAGTTCCATCAGGCGCTCGGTGGCGCCTGCGGCGCGCAGCAGATCGCCGAAGACTTCGGCCAGCGTCGCGGCGGATCCGGCCACCAGGCCGATGTACAGCACGGTCTGGCCCAGCGTGCCCGCGCTCATGCGGCCCTCGACCACGGCCACCGTGCCGAGATACAGGCCATAGATGAGCGCACCGAACAGCGCGACGATGACAAAGGCGGTCAGCAAGGCGCGCATGCGGCTGCGCCGCACCGCGGTGACAAAGGCGGCCTCGGCGGCGTCGCGAAAGCGCCGGGCTTCGTCCGCTTCGCGCGTGTAGCTCTGCACCGTGGGCACGGCGTTGAGAACCTCGGCGGCGATGGCGCTGGAGTCGGCCACCCGGTCCTGGCTGGCGCGCGACAATCGCCGCACCCGCCGGCCGATGGCCACGGCGGGCAGCACCACGAGCAGGATGACGGCCACCACGGTGAGCATCAGGCGCGGGCTGGTGGCCACCAGCATGACCATGCCGCCCAGGAACACCACGGCATTGCGCAGCCCCATCGACAGGCTGGACCCCACGACGGTCTGCACCAGGGTGGTGTCGGTCGTCAGGCGCGACAGCACCTCGCCGGTCTGCGTGCTTTCGAAGAACTGCGGGCTTTGCCCCAGCACATGGGCGTAGACCCGGCTGCGCAGATCGGCCGTGACCCGCTCGCCCAGCCAGCTCACCATGTAGTAGCGCGCCGCCGAGAAAAGGCCCAGCAGCACGGCGAGCCCGAAGAGCCCGGCGAAATGGATGCCCAGGGCTGCGCCCTTGCCGCCGGCGGCCGGATGGAGCAGGCCGCCGTCGATCAGCCAGCGCAGCGCGAGCGGGAAGCTCAGGGTGCTGCCCGCGGCGAGCAGCAGGAACAGCAAGGCAAGCGCGATGCGGACGCGATACGGGCGCAGGAAGGGCAGCAACTGGCGCAGCGGGCCCAGGGTGCGCTTGCCGGCCAGAGCGGGGAAGGGTGGGGTATCGGCCATGCCGCATCCTAGCCCGTGCCTGTCGCCGGCGACGGATGCCAGCCATCAATTCCCCAGCCCAGCCGGCTCAGGCGGCGGCTGCGTATAGTGCTGTGCATGACCGCACGCGACCCCATCGTTCCCGTCCAAGACCTCGCCGCCATCCAGATCCAGGGGGCGCGGCAGAACAACCTGAAGAACCTCGATCTGGACATCCCTCTCGGGCAGATCGTCGTGGTCACCGGGGTCTCGGGGTCCGGCAAGAGTTCGCTCGTGTTCGACACCGTCTATGCCGAGGGCCAGCGGCGCTATGTCGAGACCTTCTCGCCCTACGCGCGTCAATTCCTCGACCGCATGGACCGGCCGCAGGTCGACCGCATCGGCGGCATCCTGCCGGCCATCGCCATCGACCAGACCAACCCGGTGCGCACCTCGCGCTCCACGGTGGGGACGATGACCGAACTGGCCGACCATCTCAAGCTGCTCTACGCCCGCAGCGCCCGCCTGTTCTGCCGGCAATGCGGGCAGGCGGTGCGGCGCGACAGCACGGCCAGCATCGCCGCCGATGTGTTCGCGCGCGCGGCGGCGGCGGGCGACCCGCGCCTGGTGTTGACCTTCCCGGTGCGCATCCCCGCCGGCCTGCCCGAAGCCGACGTGTTGCAGGGGCTCGCGGCCCAGGGCTACACACGCATCCACGCTCGCGACGATGCGGTCCTGCACGTCGTGCAGGACCGCTTTCGCGCCGGCAACATCGAGGCCGCGCGCCTGGCCGAGGCCCTGGAATCGGCGCTGCGCCTGGGCGGCGGGCGCACGGCGGTGTGGCCGCTTGCGGAGGGCCCTGCCGGCACCGAGACCGCCGCGCCGGCGTGGCGCTATTCGTCCGATCTGCACTGCGCGCATTGCGACATCGCCTACCGCGATCCCAGCCCGGGCATGTTCAGTTTCAACTCGCCGGTGGGCGCCTGCGACACCTGCCGCGGCTTTGGCCGCACCCTGGGGGTCGACTGGGGCCTGGTGGTTCCCGACGCGCGCAAGAGCCTCGGCCAGGGCGCCGTCAAGCCCTGGCAGACCGCCAGTTTCAAGGACGCGCAGAAGGACCTGGAGCGTCACGCCCCCGGGGCCGGCGTGCGCCTGGACGTGCCCTGGGGCGAACTGACCCAGGCCGAACGCGACTGGGTGATCGAGGGCGACCCGGGCTGGAAGGGGCAGTGGGAGAAGCAGTACTACGGCGTGCGCCGTTTTTTCGACTGGCTGGAAACCCGCACCTACAAGATGCATGTGCGCGTGCTGCTGTCCAAGTACCGCAGCAGCAGCCTGTGCCCGGCCTGCGGTGGCGCGCGCCTCAAGCCCGAGGGCTTGTTGTGGCGCGTCGGAAGCCGCGAGGCGGCGGACGCCGCGCTGGCGGGCCGCCCGCGCTTCCGCCCCGCGGGCGCGACGTGGGGCGAGCCCGCCATGCAGGCCATGCCGGGGCTCTGTCTGCATGACGTGATGCAACTGCCGGTGGCGCGTGCGCAGGATTTCTTCACCACGCTGGAGCACGAGCCGGGAGCCGATTCCGCGACCCGCCTGCTGCTCGACGAGATCCGCGCTCGCCTGCGCTATCTGCTGGACGTGGGACTGGGCTACCTGACGCTCGACCGGCAGTCGCGCACGCTTTCGGGCGGCGAGGTGCAGCGCATCAACCTCACCACCGCGCTCGGCACTTCGCTCACCCAGACCCTTTTCGTGCTCGACGAGCCGTCCATCGGCCTGCATCCGCGCGACCTGCATCGCCTGAATGGCGTGATGCGGGGCCTGAAGGAGGCCGGCAATTCGCTGCTGGTGGTCGAGCACGACCCGCAGGTCATGTTCGCCGCCGACCATCTGATCGAACTCGGGCCCGGCGCCGGCGAACACGGCGGCGAGCTCGTGTTCCAGGGCGACCTCGCCGGCTTGCGCCTGGCGAACACCCTCACCGGAGCCTATCTGCGCGGCGAGCGGCGGGTGCAGCCCGACCGTGCCCCGCGCCGCCCGAGCCAGGACGCGACGGGTCGGCTCGCCGCGCCCCGGCTCATCCTGGAGGGCGCGCGGGAACACAACCTGCGTGGGGTCACCGCCGAATTTCCGCTGCGTGCCATGGTGGCCGTCACCGGCGTATCGGGCTGCGGCAAGTCCACCTTGGTGGGCGATGTGCTGTACCCGGCGCTGGCGCGCGCGCTCGGCAAAACCGCGCCCGAGCCCGGCCTTCACGACCGCCTGCTGGGCGCCGAGCAGGTGGCCGACGTGGTGTTCGTCGACCAGTCGTCCATGGGCAAGACGGCGCGTTCCAACCCGGTGAGCTTCGTCGGCGCCTTCGACGCCCTGCGCAAGCGCTTCGCCGCGCTGCCGGCGGCGCAGCAGCGCGGCTATACCGCGGGAACGTTCAGCTTCAACAGCGGCGAGGGCCGTTGTCCGACCTGCGGCGGCTCGGGCTTCGAACACGTGGAGATGCAGTTCCTCTCCGACGTCTATCTGCGCTGTCCGGATTGCGACGGCAGGCGCTACCGCGCCGAGGTGCTGGAGTTGAAGTTGACGCTGGCCGACGGCAGAAAGTTGAACATCGCCGACGTGCTCGAACTCACGGTGGCCGAGGCGCTGGCGGTTTTCGCATCCGATCGCGACCTGCTTCCTGGGCTCAAAGTGCTGCAGGCCGTCGGCCTCGATTACCTGCGCCTGGGCCAGCCCACGCCCACGCTGTCGGGCGGCGAGGCGCAGCGGCTCAAGCTCGCGGCCTTCCTGGCCGAAGCCCGCAAGACCGCCGGGCGCGGCGCGCGCAAGGGCAGCCTCTATCTGCTGGACGAACCCACCACCGGCCTGCACTTCGACGACATCGCCAAGCTGCTGCGGGCCCTGCACGAATTGGTGGACGCCGGGAACAGCGTGGTGCTGATCGAGCACAACCTGGACGTGATCGCCGCGGCCGACTGGGTCATCGACCTCGGCCCCGAGGGGGGCGACGCCGGCGGGCAGATCGTCGTCGCCGGCACGCCGGCGGTGATCGAAGCTTGCGCGGCATCGCATACCGGGCGGGCGCTGGCGGCGTATCGCGGGCAGGTGGGAGCGGGCGTCATGCACGGCTTTCTCCCCGCTCCGGCACAACCCTACGCCAGCAACGATGCGCAAATCATGCAGGCCGCCGAGGAGACAGGCGCCTATCTCGCGCAAGCCATGCGGCGCGGCCGCGAGGGTTTCATCGCCATACGCCACGCGCGCGAGCACAACCTCAAGAACATCGACGTGGACCTGCCGCGCGGCAGCATGACGGTGATCACCGGGGTGTCCGGGTCCGGCAAGAGTTCGCTGGCCTTCGACGTGCTGTTCAGCGAGGGGCAGCGGCGCTATCTGGAGTCGATCAACGCCTACGCCCGCCAGTTCGTGCAGCCGCCGCCGCGGCCCGACGTCGACGCCATCTTCGGCATTCCGCCCACGGTGGCCATCGCCCAGCGCACCAGCCGCGGCGGGCGCAAGAGCACGGTGGGCACGCTGACCGAAACCCACCAGTTCATGCGCCTGATCTATGCCAAGCTCGGCACGCAGTACTGCCCGGACTGCGACGTGCCCATCGCCCCGCAGAGCGAGGACGCCATCGTCGCCCAGCTCATGCGCGAGCTGCGCGACCAGCGCGTCGGCTTGATGGCTCCGCTGGTGGTGCAGCGCAAGGGGGTGTACACCGAACTTGCGCAGTGGGCCGCCAAGCGCGGACACACGCATCTCTGGGTGGACGGCCTGTTCCTGCCCACCGACCCCTGGCCGCGTCCGGACCGGTTCCGCGAGCACGACATCTCCGTGCCTTTGGGTGAAGTGCAGCTCGCGCCCGAGGACGAGGCGCGTTTGCGTGGCCTGGTGCGCGAAGCCGTGCAACTCGGCAAGGGCGTGGTGCAGGTGGTGTGGCCGCTGGACGCCTTGCACCGTGCGATGGCCGCGGGCGACGTGGTCGGCGCGCATGCCGGGCTCAAGCTGCGCCAGTTCAGCACACGCCGCGCCTGTCCGGTGTGCGCGCGCAGCTTCCCGGAGTTGGACCCGCGCCAGTTTTCCTACAACTCCTCGGCCGGCTGGTGTCCGACCTGTTTCGGCACCGGCCAGCATCTACCCGGCTTCAGCGCCGAGCAAAGCGGGGAGGAGGGCGCCTGGCGCGAGGCGGGGACGGATGGTGCCGAGGATCAGCCATGCCCCGACTGCGGCGGTGCGCGCCTGAATGCCGTGTCGCGCGCAGTGCGTTTTCGCGATCTGTCGATCGCCCAGCTCGCCGCCATGCCGGTGAACCGCGCGCGCGACTGGTTCGACGCCCTCGTGCCCGACGCGCGCGAGCAGGCCGTGGCGCGCGACGTGCTGACGGAAATCGGCGCCCGGCTGACGTTCCTGCAGCGCGTGGGGCTGGGTTATCTGGCGCTGGACCGCGCGGCGCCCACGCTGTCGGGCGGCGAGGCGCAGCGCATCCGCCTCGCGGCGCAGCTCGGCAGCAATCTGCGCGGCGTGGCCTACGTGCTCGACGAACCCACCATCGGCCTGCACCCGCGCGACAACATGCGCCTGCT
>MLJW01000206.1_pt1 | contig 46910 bp, 47 predicted proteins | sample 888231 | NCBI WGS metagenome assembly MLJW01 (sample SAMN05788063, study PRJNA343431) | mine drainage metagenome | isolation source: sample collected from the inflow into an acid mine drainage treatment plant... | place: Germany: Lusatia, lignite mining district
CTTACCGAAAATCGACGGTGACCACCCGATTTTACGGGCGTGCCCGGTCATGACCCCTCCGGCCGCTACGCGGCCTTCAGCGTCATGACCGGGCTGTTGCTGTTACACCACTCGGTGGGACACGACCGCCGTCCGCCGGAAAGCCTGTTCGATTTCGTCCAGGGCATCACCGCGCTGGCCCGCGCCAAATCCCACCAGGACAGCCGTCTTGATTTGGAAAACAAGGCCAAGAAGCTGATGGAACGCGCCGCCTGACATCCTGAGAGCCGTGCAATCGTAATCCGGTTGCACGGCTTTCCGCTTTATCGGGTTTCAGGCTCTGCGATTTTCCGCCGATCCGGCTGGGCGGATCGGCGGCCGTCCGCGCTCATGGCGCGTCCGGCGCTCGCCGGGCATAGCCCGGCTCGCACATCGACAGAAACAAAATTATCAACTTATGATCGCAGATCGATATCAAGATATCTGATTATTGCGAGTTCAAATCGGGCGATGGTTCACAGAGAGTGGGCGGATGTGCGATTCGGGGTTCTCCCCACGCCAGTCCAACCTTCACATCCGAGAACAAACGCCATGCTCAGCATCGATTGGCGTTCACCGGCAGCTTATGTCCATGCCAACAGCATCCCCGCCGCTGGTTTCGCCTGGGAATATCTGCGCCGCGACGAAAGTTACCATAAAGACTATGCCAGACTTGATGGTGAGGAAAGCTCTGAGGCGGCGGCCCTGACCATCTTCTCCCGGCGCTGGGGGCTCCGATTTCCCGCGTGATCCGACCATTCCCTCGGATCAACAGTCCCTGTTCTGGATACCGGAGCTGCAGCCCGCCGCCGTGCTGCTGACCAAGCTGCCGGAGGCCAATCGCCAGACCGATGCACGGTTCAACTGGGCCGGTTTGGCTGGACTCGATTTGCGCCCTGCCGATGACGGCTGGCATGCCTCCTGGCGGAGCGGAGGTGTCGAACACCAGTTCTGGTTTAGCGAACCGCCTCATGCGGCGGCGGGTTATGCCGTCCTGTTGCCCTTCGATGCCCTGTTTGAACTCCGCGTCCATGCGGCGCGGCGATTCTGGCGCGCCCTGTGGGGCAAATCTCCCGGTCCATCTTTCCGCGCCCTGCCGGCGATCACCCGAGACCGTCACATCCTGATCCTGCGGGCGCTGGACGCCCGCTTGTCGGGGGCCAGTTACCGCACCATTGCCGAAGGGCTCCTCGGCTTTCGCGGCAAGACCAAAAACGATTGGGAGGAGGACTCCCGCAAGAATCAAGTTCGCCGCCTTGTCGCCGATGGCCTTCGCCTGATGCGCGGCGGCTATCGCAACCTGCTGCGTTATCCGCTGCGGCTGCCGCCACCCCATTCCCATCGATAGACGGTTCCGGTCGCTGGAGTGTGCCGTCAGCATGGCATCGCATCTGCGGCACGCTGCAAGTCGTCAATTTTCCGCCAGGGTTCGCCATGACGCGCTGTCACCGTCGATAGCGCGACGTTCGAACCGAAGGTGTCGCATGCCCGATCCCATGGCCGGTCTTCCCCCGCGCTTCCTGCGCACGCCCGATGCGGCGCGCTTTCTCGGCATTTCCATCCGGACGCTGGAGAAACACCGGACCTACGGCACCGGGCCGATCTACCGCAAGATCGGTGGCCGCGTGGTTTATGCCGTCGAGGATCTGCAGGCCTGGACCGCCATCGGCGCTCGCAAGTCGACCACCGATCCCTCGGCACAGCGCGTCTTTCCCGCCCGGCGGTTGACGCCGGATGAACGGGAGGGCCGCTGAATGGCCACCGCCGACATCACCATTCCGCCGCGCACTTCGCACGACAGCGAGCGCCAGCGGCTCGATCCGTTTGTCGTCACCGCCGAGGATGCCACCTTCCGCGATCAGCGCGATCTGATGGAACGTCCGTTCTTCTCCCTGTCGAAGTCGCCGCGAATCCGGCCGATCCTCTACAAGGCCAACGACATCGAGGTCCAGGTTCTCGGCATGCCCGAGCACGGCATGGCCACCATCTGGGACGCGGACGTGCTGATCTGGGCGGCCAGCCAGATCGTCGATGCCGAGAACCGGGGGCTTCGCACCTCGCGCTTCTTCCGCTTTACGCCCTACCAGCTGCTGCGCGGCGTCGGTCGCCCGACCGGCAATCGGCAATATGTCCTGCTGAAAGCGGCGCTGACCCGCCTGCAATCGACCGTCATCGCCACCACCATCCGCAACGGCCCCCATTGGCGTCGCCAGCAATTCTCCTGGATCAACGAATGGGAGGAAATGGCGACTCAAACCGGGCGGATTGAGGGCATGGAGTTCGTCCTGCCCGAATGGTTCTATCGCGGCGTCCTCGACCGCTCGCTGGTGCTGACCATCGATCCAGCCTATTTCCGCCTGACCGGCGGCATCGAGCGCTGGCTTTACCGCATCGCCCGCAAACATGCCGGACACCAGCCCCATGGCTGGCTGTTCGAGGTCTCCCATCTCCATGTCAAATCGGGCAGTCTTGCCCGCGTCTCCGACTTCGCCTTCGATCTGCGCCGCATTGCCGTCCGCCAGCCGCTGCCCGGCTACCGGCTGCAGATCGAATGGGAAAACCGGGCGGAATTGCTGCGCATCCTGCCCGCCGACTTATCCACCGGCACTGTGATCAACCCTGTGAAAGGGCTCGGCACATCAGGCGCAAAGGCTATCGGCACATCGGGCGCAGCCCTATCGGCACATCAGGCGCACGAACCCCAGCTAAGCCTTTGGCCCGAAACGCGGAATCCGACCGCTAACTTAGAGTCTAACAAAGAGTCTAACTTTTTGTTGTTGGGGCAGGGGAAAACACCCCGCAGTGCCGGCACCCGGCGGCGAGGTGCGTCATGATCGTCGCCCTGCTCAATCAAAAGGGCGGTGTCGGCAAGACCACCCTGGCCCTGCATCTCGCCGGAGCCTGGGCCCGGCTCGGCAAGCGCGTCACCCTGATCGACGCCGATCCGCAAGGCTCGGCCCTCGACTGGTCCGAACAGCGGGCGCGCCAGGGCTTGCCGCGTCTGTTCGGCGTCATCGGTCTGGCCCGCGACACTCTGCACCGCGAAGCCCCCGAACTGGCCCGCGATGCCGATCACGTCGTCATCGACGGTCCGCCGCGCGTCGCCGGACTGATGCGCTCATCCCTATTGGCCGCCGATCTGGTGCTGATTCCGGCGCAACCTTCGCCGTTCGACGGCTGGGCCTCGGGCGAAATCCTGAAATTGCTCGGCGAGGCGCGGATCTTCCGTCCGCAGCTCAATGCCCGCTTCCTGTTGAACCGCTGCGGCGCGCGCACCGTCATCGCTCGCGAGACGGCGGAGGCCCTGGCCGACCATGATCCGCCACTACTGCGCGCCACAATCGGCCAGCGTGTCGTCTTCGCTGACGCCGCGCAGTCCGGGCGGCTGGTGTTCGAGATCGACGACGACAGCCCTGCGTCCAGTGAGATTGCGGCGCTGGCCGCCGAGGTGGCGAGGCTGGCACCATGACAGACCGCAAACGCGCCTTCGCCACTCGTCCCGGTGATGTCGAAAGCTGGATCAAAGCGCCGGACACGCCGCCGCGACCCGCCGACGGATTCACCGCCCGCCTGACCATCGACATCACGCCGGAACTCCGCGGCCGCATCAAGGTCATTGCTTTCCGGCGCGGCATCACCGTCGCCGACATGCTGCGCGACTTGCTGGCCCGCGAATTCCCCGACAGCGAAGGAGAGGCCCCATGACCGGCTCTGTCTCGCCACGACCGTTCGTGTTTCGCCGGTCCGAAGACATGACCCAAGTCGAACTGACCTGGATCGAAAAGCAGATCGAGAACTGGCTTCGCTTTGGCCATCGCTCTGGCGAAAAGATCCTCGACCGCCACCGCAGTGTCGTCAGCTTCGCGCCCAACAGCATCTTCGCCTTCGTCCGCTGGACCTCGAACGATTACGGCACCATCCAGTCCCGTATCGACGTCGTCCGCGCCATTGTGCCGGGCGAGCGCTATCAGACGCTGCCCTTCGTCCGCCCTGGCGGCGACATCCTGCTACGCATCGACGGTTGGCCCAAGGTCGAACGGGTGCTGCTGGTCATCGATGCGGTGGAAGCCCTCGGCATCAATGCCGCCGACGTTGCGCCCGATTACTGGCGACATGTCCACAACCGCCTGACTGTCGGCTATCAGCCGCGCGCCTATACCCGCGAGCGGCATGAGGCATGGCTGAAGCGGCGGGGGATCACGCCATGACGCGCTTCGGCTGGCTGATGATCACCTATTTTTGGCTGTTGGCCATCGGCGCATCGGTCTTCCACCATCCGACGCCCCGGCTGCTGTGGAACGCCACCGCCAGCACGCCGACCGGGCTTTACGCCGTGCAGCCGGTGCGTGTTCTGCATGTCGGCGATCTGGTAGCGGTGATGCCGCCGGAGCCGGTCGCGCGCTTCCTGGCTGACGGCGGCTATCTGCCCCAGCGCGTCCCGCTGCTGAAACATGTCGCCGCACTGCCTGGGGACATCGTCTGCCGCAGCGGCCACCTCATCACAATCGACGGCATCGTCATCGGCGAGGCGCGCGACCGCGACAGTCGGGGCAGGGGCCTGCCGGTGTGGAGCGGCTGCCGTGTCCTGGCCGATGGCGAAGTCTTCCTGATGAACCGGCATCCCGACAGCCTCGACGGGCGCTATTTCGGTCCATTGCCCGCCGCTTCGATCATCGGTCGCGCGGTGCCGCTGTGGACCAATGATCGCAACGAATTTCCTTTCCACTCGTAAGTTTTGGAGACTCATCATGGCTCAGATTGGCACTTTTACCCGCACCTCCGGCGGCTATGCCGGGCATTTGCGGACGCTCACCCTCGACGTTGAACTGACGCTGGTTCCAGCGGACCATGCCGACGCCGAGAACGCACCGGACTACCGCATCCATCTTGGCGACAGCGATGGTCCCGAGGTTGGCGCCGGTTGGAAACGCACCGGGGAACGGGCCGGGGATTACGTCGCCTTGTTGATCGACGATCCCTCTTTCCCCCAGCCGCTGCGCGCCAACCTGTTTCAGTCCGATCACGGCAAAAGCCTCGCTCTGCTGTGGAGCCATCCGGCGAAGCGCGAAGAAAAGCGGTGATGCCATGCGGATCGGTCTCTTGTCGCGGCGCGGGATCGTCGCGTCCTTCCCCATCCCTTGGTTCGCGGAAAAACCGTGTTCGCGGTTCAAAATGCTCCACTGGAGCATTTTGTCGGCAGCGGTGCTGCCGTCACCGCTCACCCCATTCGTCCCGCTCGGCCATCATACTGCCGTCGCGCGCAGCGGCGGTCCAGGGTGGCCGTCAGGCTGGCGCTTCGGCGCCTTGCCCTGGACGGCGGCGAGCACGATGGCACTCTTGGCGAATATCGGGAGAAGGGGGCTTGCCATGGCGGCAGTGCTGTCGCTCGTGGCATGGCCGATCGGCCCGACCTTTGCTCAAGCTGCGGTTCCGCTGGTGCCGGTGGAGCGCGAGACGGCGATCGATCCGTTTGCGGATTTCATTGCCGAAGCCGCGCAACGTTTCAACATTCCCGCGCCCTGGATTCGTGCCGTCATGCGGGTCGAGAGCGGCGGCAATGTACGCTCTGTCTCGGCCAAAGGCGCTATGGGGCTGATGCAGATCATGCCGGAAACCTGGAGCCGATTGCACGAGCGTTATGCCCTCGGCGGCGATCCCTACGATCCCCGCGCCAACATTCTGGCCGGCACAGCCTATCTGCGGGAGATGTTCGACCGCTACGGTTCACCCGGTTTTTTGGCCGCCTACAATACGGGGCCGGGGCGCTATGACGACTACCGCGCCAGCGGTCGAGCGCTGCCGGTCGAGACGCGGAGCTACCTCGCGGCGCTTCTGCCGATGATCGGTGACGGGGCGGTCGGCGGCAGCCTTATCGCCAAATCCACCGCACGGTCTTGGAGCACGGCACCGCTGTTCGTCGTGCGGAGCGAAGACGCTTCGGTCGGCAAACCCATCGCCGTGACGCTGTTCGTCGGGCCGTGGCGGGCCGCCTTGCCGGTGGCTCCGAACGCTCCTTCATCTGGCCCCGAGCGGTGAGCGCACGGCCGATCCGATGTGCAGATGGAACGGTATGACATTCGGGGGAAGCGATGGTCAGGACGGCAAAGGCGACAAAAAATGGGGAGGGCAAGATAAAAGCGAATGGCACTACGTTGCTTCCATTCGCCGGATTCTTGTGGTCTGCACATTGGTTAGGGCGGCACCGTCCATATGACGGCACAGTGCCGTGCCGTCCTGGAATTCCCCCGTTTGCGGGCTTTCGGGCGGCACCAAGACCGGTTTCTCGCCGATGAGCCGGGACGACGAGGATCGTTTCCGCCCCCGGACCGGCCGTATCCGCTCCGATGCTCCCATCGGCAAGCCCGCGCCCAGCTTCTTCTCCAAGGTGCGCAAGGTTGCCCGACAGCATGGTCTCAAACCGTCGGCAGGATCACCGAGGGGCAGGGCGCGAACGGTCAAAGCGAAGCGGGGCGTCACCCGTGGGCGCGGCGCCGCCTTCGTCCGCTCCCGCACTCTCGGTTCGGGTTGGAGCCACCGGCGGCCCGGCACGCGCCGCGTCGTGGTCAAGGCCCGCTTCGTCCGGGCAGCCGGCAAGGGCGGGCGCGCCGCCGCCCATCTGCGCTATATCCAGCGGGACGGCACCTCGCGCGACGGTGAACGCGGTCAGCTTTATTCCGGTACGCAGGATCGGGCCGATGGCGCCGCCTTCCTTGAGCGCGGCGCCGATGATCGCCACCAGTTCCGTTTCATCGTGGCGCCCGAGGATGGCGCCGACCTGTCCGACCTCACCAGCTTTACCCGCGATCTGATGGGTCAGGTCGAGCAGGACCTCGGCACACAGCTCGACTGGGTGGCGGTCAACCATTTCAACACCGGCCATCCCCATGTCCATGTCGTCGTCAATGGCCGCGACGAGCTGGGCGAGGATCTGGTCATCAACGGCGACTACATCGCCCACGGCGTCCGCGAGCGGGCCAGCGAGTTGGTGACGCTGGAGCTGGGACAGGTTACCGAGATCGAACAGCAGCGCAAGCTCGTTGCCGAGATCGATCAGGACCGTTTCACCCGCATCGACCGGGCGTTGGTCGCCGAAGCCGGGGACGGCGTTCTCGACCTGCGCCATGAAGTGGCCGATCCACGCGGCGTTGCCGACCGTGCCTTACGGCTGGCGCGGCTCGGCAAGCTGAAGCGCATGGGGCTTGCTACAGAGCTGGCCCCCGGCCATTGGGAATTGAGTGAGCGGTTGGAGCCGACCTTACGTGAGCTGGGCGAGCGCGGCGACATCGTCAAGACCATGCAGCGGGCTCTGTGGGCCGAAGGTCGGGAACGCGATCCGGCTGGCTTCCAAATTCACGATGGTGTTCCGACTGAGCCGATCATCGGTCGCGTCATCGACAAGCATCTGACCGAAGAACTGGGGGAGAACCTGACCCTGATTGTCGACGGCATTGATGGCCGCAGCCATCATGTCGCCAACATCGATCCGGCGCGGGTGGAGGATGCCCACATCGGCAGCATCATTGAAATCGCTCCTCCGGTTGCGGCAGGGCACCGTCCCGCCGACCAGGCCATCGTCGGCATGGTGGAGGAGGGCGTCTATCGGCCAAGCCGTCATCTGGAGCAGGCGCACTTTGAGGGCCGCGTTCCAGGTGGTGATTATGACGGCTTCATTGACGCCCATGTCCGTCGACTCGAAGCCCTGCGTCGCGCCGGTATTGTCGAGCGGATCGACGCCGATCACTGGCGCATCCCGGAGGATTTCGAAAGCCGGGCTGCCGCCTATGACGCCGGTCGCAATCGTCAGGCCCAGATCCGCACACTTTCGACCTTCGACCTGGAAGCCCAGATCGACGCCGAGGGCGCGACCTGGCTTGATCGCCGTCTGGTCGGGAGCGGTCCATCCGATCTGGCCCAGGCTGGTTTTGGTTTGGATGTTCAGCAGGCCATGGAGCGGCGGCGCGAACATCTGATCGAGCAGGGCGACGCCACCCGTCATGCCGATGGCCGAATCTTCTATCGGCGCAACCTACTTGCCACCCTGGAACAGCGGGATGTCGCCCGTGCCGGGGCCGAGCTTGCGGCATCCCAGGCCGTGCCGTTTCGGGCTGCTGGGGAGGGCGAGACGGTGCAGGGCACCTTCAAGCAGACAGTTGCGCTTTCGAACGGCAAGTTCGCCCTGATCGAGAACGCCCAGGAATTCACTCTGGTCCCATGGCGGCCGGTGATCGAGGATCGCTTGGGCCGCGAGGTCATGGGGGTCGTGCAAGGCGGGGGAGTGTCATGGCAGCTTGGGCGGAAGCGGGGGCTGGGTTTGTAGATGTCTCGGAGCATGTCTGCCCGACAATGTCGTGACAATTTGTCGCGCTTGTGCTAGAGAAGAGGCGAGGAGATTTCACCATGGCCACGGCAACCCGTTCCGAAAAACTTGATCTGCGCCTGACCCCGGAGGCCAAACGGGTGCTGAACGCCGCCGCCCAGGCGTCGCGGCGTTCTGTCAGCGATTTCGTGCTGGAAAGCGCGCTCGCCCGCGCCGAGGAAGTATTGCCCGACCGCCAGCGTTTCGGCCTCGACGCCGAGCGCTGGGATGCGTTTCTGACCGCGCTGGAAGCCCCGCCGCGGCCGATGCCCCGCCTGCAGCGGCTCTTGACCGAGCCAAGCGTGTTCGAGCGCGATCCGGCTGAATAGGGCATGGCGTTTCGCATCGAGAAACTGCGGCGCGATCACCGCGTCGATGGCTTCGACTGTGGCAAGGAACCGCTCAACCGGTTCCTGATCCGCTTCGCCCTACAGAGCCAGCTTTCCAACAGTTCGCAGACTTATCTCGCCCTAACGGATGATCAAGTCGTCGGCTTCTACACCCTGGTGTTCGGTGATGTCGGTTATGACGATGCGCCCGAGCGGCTGCGCAAAGGAGTGGCCCGCCACCCGATCCCGCTGATGATTCTGGCCCGCCTTGCGGTATCGCGACCCTGGGTGGGGAAGGGGCTGGGCAGCGGTCTGCTGAAGGATGCGATGCTGCGGACGCTCGAAGCCGCCGAGATCGCCGGTCTCCGCGCCTTTGCCGTCCATGCCAAGGATGACGAGGCACGGGCTTTTTATGAGCGCTTCGACTTCATCGCTTCGCCCAGCGATCCCATGCATCTGTTTGTGCTGTTGAAGGATGTTCGGGGGCTGATCGGTTTATCGTGATTGGCGTGAGCATCTGCGGATCTCTGTGTGATCCGCGCGGCTTTGACTGCTTTGCGCCCATTGTAGCGGTTCTGGGTCGATTTCAGCATTCCCGATTCCTGACGTTCGTTGCCGACGACTTGTCGCTCAACAGCCATAGCCTCCGGCAATCCCAGCGCGGCTCAGACAATAATGTGATCACTCCGCAAGTGACCGTAGTCCCGGAGTGCGCGGATGAGCCTGATTACGTCCGACAAGTCGTCGAGGGTCGCGTGCTCCTGGACGAACTTAACGAGATCTCGCTTCCCTTGCTCCGTGAAGTCTCGATGGGTTCGATCTAAGATGGTGGTCCGACGGCGAACTGCGGTGGGGAATTCGCCCTCAAACAGATCCAGAAAGGTAGGATCGATTAGATCCTCCATCTCCCAATCCAGGTCTTTGTACGGTTCGTTGTCGCGTTCGAAGCGCTGCTGGACGGCCCGGTGATCAGCGCCGCCTTTCAGGGACATCACCGGGCGAAGCAGGAAGACCTCAGAGTACTTCTTGATGGTCGCGTCGTATGAGGAGATGGCCGCGATCGCTCTCTTTCCCGCTAAGTCGTTATCATAGAGTCCTAGGAAGCGATACCTCAGCTTTCCGCTTTGGTCCGGATCGGCCGCGGCTACTTGACGAAGGGTTGGAAGCCGTCGGTTTATCCCTTCCACGCCCCCTTCATTTCCAAGACCCGCGGGCATTACCGCGAGGTCAGTTCCGAGTAGTTCCACACCGCGCGCCGACCGATAAAGTCTCGCCGCGTGTGTGATGAGGGAGACGTCGTGTGTTCCCTCGACCAGTATATTCGCCTTCGCGATCGCCCAACCTAGGCGCGCAGTAAAGTCCTCCACCAATCCTGGCATGGCCTAGCCCGCCGAAGCTGTCAGGGGGCGGAGGAAGGGACCATTGTGGGCAAACGACACATAGCCCCGGATCTGGGTGCCGGGGCTGATCTGCCTCTGTCCGAACTCGTGGGCTCGGAAGGGCACGTTGAGGTTCCGCATCTCCTGGATATTCGCGTAGCCGCGTCCCTCTCCTCCAGCCGTGACACGCGCGGTGACCTGAAGCCGATCACCCGCGTTCACATCCAGTAGCCAACGAAGTCGATCCGGCACCTGCACGAAGAACTCGCCCGTGCGCCACAGCGGTCGCAGTTGTTTGAAGAGACGCTCCGCATCCTCGTAACGGCCGCGTTGGTGTAGGAGGACGGCCAGTTCGAGGCGCTGTTGAGGGCTGACCGGATATCCCCCGGACAGGAGCGCCTCCAGGAGCGAGAGCTGAGCTTCGAATGCCCTAGGACTGTCCAGGCATGTGAGGGCGTAAAGCATCCGCACGGCTTGCAGGTTCGACTGCACGTCTGGATTCGAGAGTATCCGCGCGGCCTCCAATCGATTCTCGACAGGAAAGTCACCAAGGCCCACCCCGGCCAGATCGGGTACGTCGTGGGTAAGCGCGTCGAGCGCCGCGACGAGCAGGGCGATCTCGGGGTTATCGGAATTCCGGTGCCTTCCCCCCGTGACGAGGAGATTCTCGATAGCGACCTCGGCCAGACGGCTCAACTCGTAGCGTCGCTGTGCCGAGCGATCACGCTCCATCTCCAAGTAAATTAGGTTCAGTGCCTCAATGACGTTTTCCGCCGCCTTCAGCGGATTGGCCTTGGCCTCCCCAAGCAGACTTCGCGCGTAGGTTTCCACGACGAAGGGACTATCGGGATTGAGCTGGAAAGCTCGGCGCGTTGCGTCCTGCGCCAGTCCTCGCAGGCGTTCGAGTTCGTCGGCCGCCGCGCCGGTCGCGGCGGCCTCGTCGTGAAGGTCCTGATATGCCCGCGCCAGCGAGTTGTAGAGGTTGAGGTCAGACTCCTCGCCCTCGGCTCGGGGAATCATGTCGAGAGCGAACCGGATATCCTCGACCGCCCGCCGCAGCAGGTCCAACCGCTCGCTCTCGGGCAGACTGAAGAGCACCTTGTCTTTCGCGATGCGTCGCCGCGAGATCGCGGAGTGGTGCCGCAGGGCGCGGCTCGTCTGCCACAGCAGCTTTGGCATCGCGTCCAAGGCGGCCAGGGCCTCGCGCCAATAGGGCACGAATGTGCCGTGGCCGTGATCAGGATCGATCTTGAAGATGTTGACCGCGAAATCCTCCGCGATCTCCCGGTTGGATGTGTTCCCCAAGGCGGGATTGGCTGAGAGTCGCCGAAGTGCGAGGAAGCGGAGATGCTCGGTGTTCGAAGCCTCGCCGAAGCCGAATTCCTCCCGCGCGGCGCGATCGTAGTAGATCGCATTCAGCAGATATCGGCCTAAGACATCGTGAGCGAGTGCCCAATACCTGTCTCCCTCGAGCCGCAACCTGATCAGGCCCATCGCGCCGATCTTGGTTCTCAGGTCCTCAAGTTTTTGAGTCACTGGCCAGTCGACGGTTGCGGGGAGCATGGTCTCCGGCAGAGGACGTCTCTCGGTGCTGATCGCGGCGATATCCACGAGCGTCGAGCGCAGTTGCGGATCGACGACGGAGCTCTGGAACTGCCTGAACAGCCAAGACTGTACGGTCTCGCTCATGTCGATCTGCCGTTGGAGCCAGAAGGACAGCGCCACCCAGAAGGAGGAGATGCCGCTTTCCGCGTGCACGGCCGAGGCTTGGAAGAATCCCTGCCACTCCTCGGGTCTTCTGACAGGTCCGTGGGGCGCAAGATACCGATTGAGATGCTGGCCGAACTCCACTGCGCTGGCTCGTGGCACTCCATGCGTGAGCTGGTCAATCTCCTTAAAGCGAGGGCTGCTCATGAACTCCATGCTCGCGTAAGGGCCTGTGACCACGAGTACGCAGGCTGCGCGGCCGCTCTGTTCGAGTCCCCGTAGGAAGCTCCGCAGGTCGCTGTCGCGTCCCTCCCAATGGTCTCGATCGAACACAATGAGCCACGGAGCTTCGTAGAGACGACCGTCGTCCGGCTCCCCGCGGCTCTGCTTCTCGGCGTCAATCGTTCGCGTCATGAAGTTAACGATCTCGAGCGAGGTTGGCTTGAATGGAACCCCCTTGGCGAAGAGGGTGGGATAGCCCTCGGCAGCGACCCTCCATGCCAGCATCCGCGCATGGGTCGTTCCGCCCGCGCCAGCCTCGGTGCGGATGAACGCGACCGTGTTGGCCTCGGAGCCGCTGCGATCTAAGCGCCGTAATATATGACGCAGCTCAGGCCACGCCACGTCGTCCCGCGCCCAAGGAAGGCCTGCCGCGTAGGGCAGCCATGACGCGCTCGGATCGCAGAAGAACCCCTCGACGGTCTCCGCCGTCAGATCCTCGGGCGCGAGGAGCCGGAGATCCTGATCCTGGATGAGTTCGTAGCGCCCGAGCACCGGATGCTGGGCGTCGTCCACCTGGGTTATATCGACCGACGTCGTGTCGCCCCGCGCGCTCCGCACGCGAAGGAAAACCCGTTCCCCGGTATGGGCTTGCGTATACCGGGTGGAAAGTTCGTGGGCGAAGCTAGCGATGTCCTTCTCGACGATCGCGATCGAGCCGCCGGCGGCGCGGGCTCGTCGCCATCCATCAGCCTCGGCAAGGAGCGTCGCGTGGTCTCCAACAATCGTCGTGAGCGGCCGAAAGCCCTCTTCCCACAAGGTGCGGAGGTCCGCCGGGATGCCGGTCGCCTCGGATGAGAGCACCAGTATCTCGCGCGGATTGGCCCGCGTCAGTTCGTTGAGAATACTTAATCTCGAGAGCTGCGCGGCGAGGGTACTCGACCCGCCGCCGTTGTCGTGCCTGTAGATCGGCAAGCTCCGAGGAGGCAGCACGATGTCCGCGGGGTTGCCGTCGATGATAATGGGATACCCGCGACGAAGAACCCTGAAATCGGTCGGGTCCTCCTGCGCAAGGATCGCGGCCTCAAGCGCGGGGTCTCCTCCCTCGAGAAGCACGGCTCGCCACGGCAATCGGATGATGTCGGCCAAGGCGACCGGGTCCGCGGCCCTAGCGACGTCCTTGCCGACCCAGAGCGCGATGTCTCTCGCGTCCAAACGGGACAGGATGGAGTCAGGCACCGACGCCTGGCTAATGGTCATGCTTTCCATCGGTCTGGTCCTATAGATGGCCTGCCCTTGTTGGGTGGTCCAGATTTAAGATTAGTGCATTTGGCCGCATGAGGCCATGTTTGGGTTGGGCGGGCGCGAGGCCCCGACAGCAAGCGCGCTCGCCCACGGCACGATGGGGCCGCTGCCCTTTACTCATACCTAGGATAACGGCGACTCCCAGGAGCGCAACGTTCTACTGCGCGGGAGTCAGTCGGCCGCTTCGCCCGACGTTTCCCTAAACCGGTCTGTCCGCTACCGGCCCGACCTAGTCATTTCAGAACAAGCGTATGGGGCATTTTTCAGTTTGGGTCAGCCGTGAGCTTTCTTAACAAGGAAGCCGCTAGTCCCTCTTGCCGCCCTTCTTAAACAACTCCCCCGGCTCAATCTCCAGCGCATCGGCGATCTGACCAAGGACGGTCACGCTGGCGGAAACATCGCCGCGTTCGATGGCGCCGACATAGCGGGCGCTCAGGCCCGCACGGTCCGCCAATTCTTCCTGCGTCAGTTTTTGATCATGGCGTATCCGACGCAAGTTGCCCGCCATGACCTCCTTGAGATCCATGGCGGAATGGGAGCGTGGGCGGAACGATAGTTCCAGGAACGATCATTCCGAATCGTCCAGCGCGATGCTATTGTTGTCACGCAACGGCGATAAGCTGCTTGAAGCCCTTCCCAGAGGAGAGCGCGAGATGCGTGTGAAACCCCAGCTTGATCCCGATGTGGATGACGAGGCGCCCGATGGTTCGGACATCACGCTGTACGACGAGGCGCACTTCGTGACCTATCTGCGGCTGCTCGACGCCGAGGCGGAGGGCGCCGATTGGAAAGAGGTTGCGCGCATCGTGCTGCATCGTGATCCGGCCATCGACCCGATGCAGACCAGACGGTGCTGGGTATCGCATCTGGCGCGGGCGCGATGGATGACCACGCAGGGTTATCGTCGGCTGCTCGAACAAGCCGTGGCCGAGACCGGTCAGGATACTTCGTCTCGATAACGGAACCCCGCCGAATTGCGCGCCATGCTATCCGCTGGCGCGATGGACCGATTTTCCAGTTGTGATCCATGATCCGGCGTCCCTCCTGATAGGCCCCGTTTCTTCAGGTCAACGGAGCCCATCATGTCCGCCACCCGTATCCTCTGGGGTCAGGTTCTCATCGTCTTTCTGATCATGTTGGCCGCGACCTGGGGCGCGACCCAATGGACGGCATGGCGACTGGGTTATCAGCCGGAGCTTGGCCAACCCTGGTTCGAACTGATTGGCGTCCCGGTTTATTGGCCGCCAGTCTTTTATTGGTGGTGGTACGCCTACGACGCCTATGCCCCGACGATCTTCGTCGAGGGCGGCGTTATCGCCGCATCGGGCGGGATTGTTTCGATCGTCGTCGCCATCGGTTTGTCGGTGTGGCGGGCGCGTGAGGCGAAAAACGTCGCCACCTATGGCTCGGCGCGCTGGGCCAGTGAAGAGGAAATCCGTGCCGCTGGTCTGCTGAACCCCGATGGCGTCGTGCTCGGCAGGTATGAGCAGGATTATCTCCGCCACGATGGGCCGGAGCATGTGCTGTGCTTCGCGCCGACGCGCAGCGGCAAGGGCGTCGGCCTGGTGGTGCCGACCCTGCTGACATGGCCGGGATCGGTCATCGTCCACGACATCAAGGGCGAGAACTGGCAGATCACGGCGGGCTTCCGCGCCCACTATGGTCGGACGCTGCTGTTCGACCCGACCAATCCCGATTCCGCCGCCTACAATCCACTGCTGGAAGTTCGCCGTGGCGACAAGGAGGTCCGTGATGTCCAGAACATCGCCGATATCCTGGTCGATCCGGAAGGGGCGCTTGACCGGCGGAACCATTGGGAAAAGACCAGCCACGCGTTGCTGGTCGGCACCATCCTGCATGTCCTTTACGCCGAGCCGGACAAAACGCTGGCTGGTGTCGCCAATTTCCTGTCGGACCCGAAGCGTCCGATCGAATCAACACTACGGGCCATGATGACCACACCGCATTTGGGCGAAGCCGGTGTCCATCCCGTCGTCGCCTCCGCCGCCCGCGAACTGCTCAACAAATCCGACAACGAACGCTCTGGCGTACTTTCCACCGCCATGTCCTTCCTGGGTCTCTACCGCGATCCGGTGGTGGCCAAGGTGACGGCTCGTTGCGACTGGCGCATCGCCGATCTGGTTGCCGAGCAAAAACCGGTCAGCCTCTACCTCGTGGTGCCGCCCTCCGACATCAATCGCACCAAGCCGCTGATCCGTCTGGTGCTCAACCAGATCGGCCGACGTTTGACCGAGGAGTTGCACGATAAAAACCGTCGGCATCGCCTGCTGCTGATGCTCGACGAGTTCCCGGCATTGGGCCGGCTGGATTTCTTCGAGTCCGCGCTCGCCTTCATGGCCGGCTACGGCATCAAGAGCTTCCTGATTGCCCAGAGCCTCAACCAGATCGAGAAGGCTTACGGTCCCAACAATTCCGTGCTCGACAATTGCCATGTCCGCGTCGCCTTCGCCACCAACGACGAGCGGACCGCCAAGCGGGTATCGGACGCGCTGGGCACCGCCACCGAGATGCGCGATTCCACCAACTATGCCGGTCATCGGCTGTCACCTTGGCTGGGGCATCTGATGGTTAGTCGGCAGGAGACGGCGCGACCGCTGCTGACGCCGGGCGAGGTCATGCAGCTTCCGCCCGCCGACGAACTGTTGCTGCTGTCCGGCAGTCCTCCGGTCCGAGCGAAGAAGGCGCGCTATTACAAGGATCGCCGCTTTACGGAGCGGGTGTTACCGCCGCCGGTTCTGACAGGAGATGGGCCGGATGAGCTGATCCCCGCCGATGACTGGCGTACTCTGCTGATTCCCAAGATCCGCCGGGCCAAACCGGCGTCCAGCGCCGCGCCCGACGACGATGATTCGGCCAATGGCGGTATCCGCCGTGAACCCGACTTGCCCGAGCACGAGGAAATCGTGCCGGAGGACCGCCCCCCTGATCGCGAGTTCGACATTCTCGACGACGAACCGGATGGCGAGGCGATCAAGGCCCGCCAGATGCGCCAGAACCTGCGCTCCGTCGCCCGGCAGGCGACCATGGATCCCGCCGATGGTTTGGACTTATAGGAGGACATCATGCAGAGCAAGAGCCGCATGAACGTCTATTTCGAGCCGGATCTGTTGCGCAAGGTCGAGGCGCTGGCGCTTCGCCGCGATGTCTCCAAATCCGCCGTTATTGAGGCGGCGGTGGCGTCCTTCCTGTCGGAGGATTCCGCCGACCGGCGCGAAGCCGCTTTCACCCGCCGCATGGACAAGCTTGGTCGGCAGATCGATGGGTTGGACGAGGATCTGTCCATCCTGGGGGAAACCGTTTCGTTGTTCATCCGCTTCTGGCTGACCATCACCCCACCGCTGCCGGACAGCGCACAAGCCTCGGCCAAGGCGAAGGGAGCCGAGCGGTTCGATGGGTTCATCGAAGCGCTGGGGCGGCGGCTTGCCGTGGGGGATCGTTTCCTCAAAGAACGCTCCCGCGATATTGCCGGGGCAGGGGGCGTCGGCGAAGGGTTGGAGGGCGAGAACCCATAGGCTTGAAATGCGGCAATTCCGCCGATCACCGCCTTTTCTACGCCATGGCCCGACACCCCCCACAGGCTTGTTGATCCGCGCTGTTTTCTGCCTTTTCTAATCATCCCCATCGCCGAACGCATGGTGCGTCGGCTCTTCCTGGGGATGATCATGCCGAGTACTTCCCGCCACTCCGAAGCCTTCCTCCGCGGCGCCCGCATGCTGCGCACGGCGCTGGGTCCGGCCATCGCGACCTTCCTGGAAGACCCGGCGATCGTCGAGGTCATGCTCAACCCCGATGGCCGGTTGTGGGTCGATCGGCTGTCGGGCGGGCTGGAGGATACCGGCGCCACCCTGTCGCCCGCCGATGGCGAGCGCATCGTCCGCCTAGTCGCCCACCATGTCGGCGCCGAGGTTCACCCCGGTTCTCCCCGCGTCTCGGCAGAATTGCCCGAGACGGGGGAGCGTTTCGAGGGACTGCTGCCGCCCGTGGTCGCGGCTCCGGCCTTCGCCATCCGCAAACCGGCGGTGGCGGTATTCACCCTCGACGACTACTCCGCCGCCGGCATCATGACCGCCGACCAAGCGACACTTCTGCGCCAGGCCGTCGCCAATCACCGCAATATCCTGGTGGCTGGCGGCACCTCGACCGGCAAGACCACCCTGACCAATGCCCTGCTGGCCGAGGTCGCCAAGACCTCTGACCGGGTGGTGCTGATCGAGGATACCCGCGAACTGCAATGCCAGGCCCCCAATCTGGTGGCCCTGCGCACGAAGGACGGCGTGGTCACCCTGTCTGATCTGGTCCGCTCCAGCTTGCGCCTGCGTCCCGACCGCATCCCCATCGGTGAGGTGCGGGGAGCGGAAGCGCTCGATCTGCTGAAAGCCTGGGGCACCGGCCATCCCGGCGGTATCGGCACCATTCATGCCGGATCGGCGCTGGGCGCCCTGCGCCGGTTGGAGCAACTGATCCAGGAAGCCGTCGTCACCGTCCCCCGCGCCCTGATCGCCGAGACCATCAATGTCGTCGCCGTACTGGCCGGACGCGGGCGGCAGCGCCGTCTGGCCGAACTGGCCGAAGTCACCGGCCTCGATCCCGTTACCGGCGATTACCGCGTCATCCCCGCAGGAGAAACAGCATGATCCGTTCCATCCGTCGTTCCCTGGCAATCGCTGGTGCAGCCGGCCTCGCCGTCCTGATCCAAATCCCCGCCGCCTATGCCTCGGGCTCGTCCATGCCCTGGGAGACGCCCCTCAACCAGATCCTGGAATCCGTTCAGGGGCCGGTGGCCAAGATCATCTCGGTGATCATCATCACCGTCACCGGGCTGACGCTGGCCTTCGGCGACACCTCGGGCGGGTTCCGCCGCCTGATCCAGATCGTCTTCGGCCTCAGCATCGCCTTCGCCGCCAGCTCATTCTTCCTCAGCTTTTTCAGCTTCTCCGGCGGAGCGCTGGTGTGATGACCGGTAATGATCCCATCGCTGGGTTTTCGGTCCCGGTTCACCGGTCGCTAACCGACCCGATCCTGCTCGGCGGTGCTCCGCGCACCGTGGCCATCGCCAACGGCACCATTGCCGCTGCCATCGCCCTCGGCCTGCGCCTCTGGGTTCCCGGACTGCTGCTGTGGGCGCTCGGCCATGGCGCCGCTGTCTGGGCCGCCAAGCGTGATCCGCTGTTCGTCGATGTCGGCAGGCGGCATCTCCGCTATCCAGCCTATTTTGGGGTGTGAGCGATGATCAACCTCGCCGAATATCGCAGCCACACCGCTGGCCTCGCCGACTTCCTGCCTTGGGCGGCACTGGTGTCGCCGGGCGTGGTGCTCAATAAGGACGGCAGCTTCCAGCGCACGGCGCGGTTTCGTGGACCGGACTTGGACTCCGCCACCCCGGCCGAACTGGTCGGCGTCACCGCCCGCCTCAACAATGCCCTGCGTCGGCTCGGTTCCGGCTGGGCGATCTTCGTCGAAGCCCAGCGGGTTACCGCCACCGATTACCCTGAAAGCATCTTCCCGGACGTCGCCTCAGCCCTGGTCGACCTCGAACGCCAGGATGGCTTCGAACAGGCCGGGGTGCATTTCGAGAGCCGTTACTTCCTGACCTTCCTGTGGCTGCCGCCCATGGAGGACTCCACGCGGGCCGAAAGCTGGCTTTACGAGGGCCGTTCGCAGCGCGGCGTCGATCCCTGGGAATTGCTGCGCGGCTTCGTCGACCGCACCGACCGGGTGCTGCAACTGATCGAGGGCTTCGTGCCGGAAGTGGCCTGGCTCGACGATGGCGACACCCTGACCTTCCTGCACTCGACCATCTCGACCAAGCGGCAGAGGGTCCGGGTGCCGGAAATCCCCATGTACTTGGATACCCTGCTGGCCGATCAGCCGCTGACCGGCGGCTTGGAACCGCGTCTGGGATCAGTTCATCTGCGTAGCCTGACGGTCGTGGGCTTCCCCACCAGTACCCATCCCGGCATTCTCGATGAGTTGAACCGGCTGGCCTTCCCCTATCGCTGGGCAACCCGCGCGCTCCTGCTCGACAAGACCGAGGCGGTGCGGCTGCTGACCAAGATCAGGCGGCAGTGGTTCGCCAAAAGGAAATCGATCACCGCCATCCTCAAAGAGGTGATGACCAACGAGGCCTCGGTACTGGTGGATTCCGACGCCGCCAACAAGGCCGCCGACGCCGATGCCGCCTTGCAGGAGTTGGGGGCCGACGATGTCGGCCAGGCCTATGTCACCGCCACCATCACGGTGTGGGATGACGACCCCGGCCTCGCCGCCGAAAAGCTGCGTCTGGTCGAGAAGGTCATCCAGGGCCGCGACTTCACCTGCATGGCCGAAAGCCTCAATGCGGTGGAGGCTTGGCTCGGCTCGCTGCCCGGCCATGTCTACGCCAATGTCCGCCAGCCGCCGGTTTCGACACTCAACCTCGCCCACATGATTCCGCTGTCCGCCGTCTGGGCCGGGCCGGAACGGGATGAGCATTTCCAGGCTCCGCCGTTGCTGTTCGGCAAGACCGAAGGCTCGACGCCGTTCCGTTTTGCCCTGCATGTCGGCGATGTCGGACACACCCTGATTGTCGGCCCGACCGGGGCCGGCAAGTCGGTGCTGCTGGCCCTGATGGCGCTGCAGTTCCGCCGCTATCCAAAATCTCAGATCTTCGCCTTCGACTTCGGCGGCTCAATCCGCGCCGCCGCCCTCGCCATGGGTGGCGATTGGCATGATCTGGGTGGAAACGGCTCCGTCGCCCTTCAGCCGCTGGCCCGCATCGATGATCCCACCGAACGCGCCTGGGCCGCCGAATGGATCGCCGCCATCCTGGCCAAGGAAGGAATCACCATCGACTCCACGGTCAAGGACTATGTCTGGTCAGCCCTGGCCTCGCTGGCCTCCTCGCCGATTACCGAACGCACGCTCACCGGCCTCGCCGTGCTGCTGCAATCGGCTCCGCTGAAGCGCGCCCTCCAGCCCTATTGCGTCGGTGGACCGTTCGGCCGTCTGCTCGACGCCGAGGGCGAGCGGCTGGGCGACGCCTCGGTCCAAGCCTTCGAGACCGAGGGACTGATCGGCGCCGGGGCCGCTCCCGCCGTGCTGACCTATCTGTTTCATCGCATCGAAGGCCGCCTCGACGGTCGGCCGACCCTGCTGATCATCGACGAGGGCTGGCTGGTGCTCGACGATCCGGCCTTCGCCGCGCAACTGCGCGAATGGCTGAAGACCCTGCGCAAGAAGAACGCTTCCGTTTTCTTCGCCACCCAGTCGCTTTCCGACATCGCCAACAGCGCCATCGCTCCGGCCATCGTCGAAAGCTGCCCGACCCGCGTCTTCCTGCCCAATGAGCGCGCCATCGAGCCGCAGATCACCGCCATCTATCGCCGCTTCGGCCTCAACGATCGCCAGATCGAGATCATCGCCCGTGCCACCCCCAAGCGTGACTACTACTGCCAGTCCCGCCGTGGCAACCGCCTGTTCGAGTTGGGCCTCGGCCCGGTGGCCCTGGCCTTCTGCGCCGCCTCCGGCAAGGCCGACCATGCCGCCATTACCGAGGTGCTGGACGAGCATGGGCGGGACGACTTCGCCGAGGTCTGGCTGCGCAAGCGCGGTCTCGATTGGGCGGCGGATCTGATTCCCGGTCTCACGAATATGGAGGGGACGTTATGAGCCGCTTCTCTGCGGGCTGCCGCCCGCGCCCGCTCGGGGCTAGGCCCCGAACCCCGGTTGTTTTAGCTCTTGCTTTGATGCTGACGACGACTCCGGTGTGGGCGCAATGGGCGGTGTTTGATGCCGCTAACTTTTCCCAGAACGTTATGACCGCCGCCCGCGAGCTGGAGCAGATCAACAACGAGATCCAGAGTCTGACCAACGAAGCGCAGATGCTGGTCAATCAGGCGAAAAACCTCGAAAGCCTGCCGCTGTCGACGCTCTCCCAGCTTCAATCCTCGACCCAGCAGACCCAAGCCCTGCTGGCCCAGGCGCAGAACATCGCTTTCGACGTCCAGCAGATCGAGACGGCCTATTCGACCACCTACGGCGCGGCATCGACCTCGTCCTCAAACACGGCGCTGGTCGCCAACGCCCAGGCCCGCTGGCAGACCTCGGTCGGCGCTTTCGAGGACAGCCTCAAAACCCAGGCCGGCGTCGTCGGCAACATCCCGTCTAACAGCAGCGTCCTATCGTCGCTGGTCTCTGCCAGCCAGTCGGCGAGCGGTGCCTTGCAGGCCGTCCAGGCCGGCAACCAGCTCCTCGCCCTGCAATCGCAGCAGCTTTCCGACCTGGTGGGGCTGCTGGCCGCCAAGGCCCGGGCCGATGCCCTGGAGCAGGCGCGCGGCACGGCGACGGAATCGCAGGGGCAGGTGCAATACCAGCAGTTCTCCACCCGCAGCGGCTATGTGCCGCAGAGCGTCACCATGTTCAGCAATTGAGGCGGCTATGACCGGAAAACTTCTTCTTCGCACCGCCGCTGTCGCCGTGCTCGCCGGGGTGCTGCTCATGATCGTCGTAGTGCTGCATCAACGCCCGGACGAGATTCAACCTGAACCTGCCGCCGTGACCGCTCCGCGTTCCGACGATCTGTCCGCCGGGTTTTGGCATTGCAGCGCCCTTGGTCCCAATGATCCGATCGATCCCGCCTGCCGTGCTCTGTGGGACGAGAACCGTCGCCGTTTCTTCGGCAAGGCGGTGAGCCATGAATAACGTCGGCGTTATCGACACCTTCCTCAATACCTTCACCACCTACATCGACAGTGGCTTCGGCCTGCTCAAGGGCGAGATCACTTGGCTGTCTTCGACCCTGATCGCCCTCGACATCACCCTGGCCGGGCTGTTCTGGGCCTGGGGTGCCGACGAGGATGTGCTGCAGCGGCTGGTGCGGAAGACACTGTCGATCGGCTTCTTCGCCTTCCTCATTGGAAACTTCAATTCCCTGGCCGCCGTCGTTTTCAACAGCTTTGCCGGTCTCGGTCTGCTGGCTGGTAGCTCGTCGATTACCGCGGCGCAGTTTCTCCAGCCCGGGCGGCTGGCCCAGGTTGGGCTGGACGCCGGCCAACCGCTGCTCGACGCCGCCAGCCAGATGATGGGTTTCACCAGCTTCTTCGCCAACTTCGTCCAGATCGCCGTCTTGATGGTGTCCTGGCTGATCGTGCTGGTGGCCTTCTTCATCCTCGCGGTCCAACTGTTCATCACCCTGATCGAGTTCAAGCTGACCACCCTGGCTGGCTTCGTGCTGGTGCCCTTCGCCCTGTTCGGCAAGACCGCCTTCCTGGCGGAAAAGGTGCTGGGTAACATCGTCGCTTCGGGCATCAAGGTCATGGTGCTGGCGGTCATCGTCGGCATCGGCACCGGGCTATTCTTCCAGTTCACCACCTCTTACGGCGCCAATCAGCCGACCATCGAACAGACCCTGTCGGTGGTGCTGGCGGCATTGGCCATGCTCGGTTTGGGCATCTTCGGGCCGGGCATCGCCACCGGTCTGGTGTCGGGTGCCCCGCAGCTTGGCGCTGGCGCCGCCGTCGGCACCGGTCTGGCCGCGGCCGGTCTGGGTGTCGGCGCCGCCATGGGTGCCGGAGCTCTGGTCAGTGGTGGTGGGGCGGCCCTGGCTGGAGCCGGTCGAGCCACGGCTGCCGCCGCTCGCGGTGGCGCCCATATGGCGGGAGCCGCCTCGACCGCTTACAGCCTTGCCTCGGCGGGCCAAAGCGGAGCGTCCGGTGTCGCCTCCGGTCTGGCGGGTGTCGCCAAGGCCGCTGGCAAGGCGACAACCGGATCGGCCAAACAGGCCGCGACCCAGGCCGCCGATAGTCTGAAACAGCGTTTTCAGGCTGGCGCCCGCTCGGGGTTCGCCGCCACCGGCGGCTCCTCGACCATGGGCACGGTCGGCGCCAGCGAAGCCGCCGACAGCACTCCTTCCAACACATCCTCTCCACCGGCCTGGGCCCAGCGCATGAAGCGCAATCAGGCCATGAGCCACGGGGCTTCCGCCGCCGCCCATGCGGTCAAGTCAGGCGATTCCCATGGCGGCGGCCATTCCGTCGATCTGTCCGATAAGGAGCGCTGATGTCGATCTTCCATCGCCCTTCGGTGCGCTATGGTCGCACCCCCGAACCCGAAACCCCGTATCAGAAGGCCGCCCAGGTGTGGGATGAGCGCATCGGCGCGGCCCGCGTCCAGGCCAGGAACTGGCGGCTGATGGCCTTTGGCAGTCTGATTCTGTCGGCTGGTCTGGCGGGCGGCCTGTCGTGGCAGTCGGCGCGCGGCACCGTCGTGCCCTGGGTGGTGCAGGTCGACAAGCTGGGGGAAGCCCAAGCCGTCGCTCCGGCGCAGGCCGACTACCAGCCGTCCGATGCCCAGATCGCCTGGTATCTCGCCCGCTTCATCGAAGAGGTGCGGAGCATTCCGGCAGATCCGATCATCGTCCGCCAGAACTGGCTGCGCGCCTACGACTTCACCACCACCGCCGGCGCGGCGGCCCTCAACGATTACGCCCGCGCCGACGATCCCTTCGCCAAGGTGGGCCGCCAACAGATCGCAGTGGACGTTTCCAGCGTGATCCGGGCGTCCCCGGGCAGCTTCCGCGTCGCCTGGGTCCAGCGCCGCTATCAAGACGGCGCCCTGGCCGCCACCGAGCGCTGGACTGCCATTCTGTCGGTGGTCCTCCAGTCTCCCCATGACGCCGACCGACTGCGGAAGAACCCGCTCGGCATCTATGTCACCGCCATCAACTGGTCAAAGGAGTTGGGTCAATGAGACACAGCCTGTCGAGCCGCACATTCCGTAAAGCCGGACTTCCGGCTTTGCTGATCTCCGCCATAACCTTGGCCGGTTGCGCCGCCAAGGCGCCGCCGCCGGAGATCCAATACGACAATGTCGCGCCGGCCACCCTGGCCGCCGATCCGCCGGCCCCGGTTACCGTCGTGCCGGTGCCGGAACCCTTGCCACTGCCGGGTCAGTTGAAACCGGTGGCGGAGGCCAAAGTTGCACCCGAAGCGAAGAATCCCATCGCTCGCGTCACTCAGGCCAATGCCACCGCCCGGGTCCAACCCGAGCGCGACGGTTTCATCAATGCGGTGCAGGTCTATCCGTTTTCCGGCGGGGCGCTCTATCAGGTCTACGCCGCCCCCGGCCAGATCACCGACGTTGCCCTGCAGGAGGGCGAGCAATTGGTTGGTTCCGGCCCGGTTGCCGCCGGCGATACCGTGCGCTGGATTATCGGCGACACCGAGAGCGGCAGCGGTCCCACCAAGAAGATCCATATCCTGATCAAGCCGACCCGGCCCAGCCTTGTCACCAATCTGGTCATCAATACCGACCGGCGCACCTATCTGCTGGAACTGCGCTCGACTGCCAAGACCTACATGGCCTCGGTGTCCTGGTTCTATGCCGAGGACCAGCTCATTGCGCTGCGCAAGCAGAACAAGGAGGCAGAGGCCGCTCTGCCCGTGGCATCCGGCATCGACATCGCGGCGCTGAATTTCCGTTACGCCATCGAGGGCGACAGTCCGGCCTGGCGACCGCTACGCGCTTTCGACGATGGAGCCAAGGTCTATATCGAGTTCCCGTCGGGCATCAAACAGGGCGAGATGCCGCCGCTATTCGTCGTCGGTCCGGCGGGCGGTTCCGAGCTGGTCAATTACCGCGTCCGTCAGAACTACCTGATCGTCGATCGGCTGTTTGCCGCCGCCGAGCTGCGCATGGGCGATGAGGACAGTGCGCGACGGGTGCGCATCAGCCGCACCGATGGAAAGCCACGGTCATGACTACGGGAGAAACCGAAACTGTTCCGCCCGTGCCGACTGCACCCGATCTGCGCCTGCGCGCCGAACGGCCACGGGTAACGCGGCTGTCGCGCAAGGTGCTGGTCGGGCTGGGTTGCGTCTCCGCCCTGACTATCGCCGGAGCCCTCGGCTATGCGCTGCAGCCGCACCGCAGCACCGATGCGGGCAAGGAGTTGTTAGGCACAGAGAGCCGTCCGGCGGCGGAGGGCTTGGCTGGCTTGCCCCGTGATTACGCGGGTGTGCCCAAGCTGGGGCCGGCACTGCCCGGCGATCTCGGAAAGCCGATCCTCAACGCTCAGGGCCAGGGGCAAACTGTATCGGTTCCCGGCCAAGGTCTTAATCAGGTCGAGCAGCGACGGATGCAGGAGGTCGAGGCGGCGCGGATCAGCCGGTTGTTTGCCCAGACCGAACGGCAGGGCAACAGTTCTGGACCAGTGGCCAGCACTGCCGGAACAACGACCGCCCAGCCGACCGAGACGCCGCCGATCGACGCTGGCGCCGCCCAGAATATGCAGGATCGCAAAACGGCTTTCGTCAATGGCGCGGTCGACCGCCGCACCGTCAGTCCCGACCGGTTGGCCAAGCCGGCCTCACCCTACATCGTCCAAGCCGGCACCGTCATTCCGGCGGCGCTGATCACCGGCATTCGCTCCGATCTGCCGGGACAGATCACCGCCCAGGTCACCGAGACCGTCTATGACAGTCCCACCGGACGGTTTCTGCTGATCCCGCAGGGGGCAAAACTGATCGGCCAGTACGACAGCTCGGTCGCCTTCGGCCAAAGCCGGGTGCTGTTGGTGTGGACCCGGCTGATCATGCCCAACGGCACCTCGATCGTGCTGGAGCGTCAGCCTGGAGCCGATACCGAGGGCTATGCCGGCTTGGAAGACGACGTCGATTACCATTGGGGCACGCTGTTCAAGGGGGCTCTGTTGTCCACGCTGCTGAGTGTTGGCGCCGAGGCTGGTTCCTCCGGACAAGACAGCGACGTGGTGCGGGCTTTGCGCCAGGGCGCGTCGAACAGCGTCAGCCAGACCGGTCAGCAGATTATCCAGCGCCAGCTCAATATCCAGCCGACGCTGACCATCCGACCGGGATTCCCGGTGCGGGTCATCGTCAATCGCGATCTGGTGTTGGCGCCTTATGGAGATTGATCGATGACCAAATTAAAGCTGAGTGCCATCCCCGACGATAAGGCGGTGAAACTGACCGTCGAATTGCCAGCCACCGTGTATCGTGACCTGACCGCCTATGCCGAGGTGATTGGCCGGGAGAATGGGCAGGCCGGGCCGGATCCGGTCAAGCTGATCGTGCCGATGATCCAGCGTTTCATGGCAACGGATCGGGCGTTTGTAAAGGCGCGGCGGGCGTCGCTGCCGCCTCATTCATAGCCTTGGCAAATTCACGGGATCTCTGTTGGGCAAGGTTGAGGAAATCCCGCAGAGTCTGTCCTCGATTGAAGGGCGACCACACCGCACTGAAGACGATCGGTTCCGGTTCGTCGAGGATGGGACGGAACACCACGTCGGGAAACGACACCTTTGTCATCGCTTGGCTGGTCAGCGTGATCCCGTACCCCTGCGCAACCATGGACATCAGTGTGTCCCGGCCGATATCGAGGCGGCGGATCGACGGCTGGAGCCAATGCTCAGCCAGACGCAGAACGACATGATCATACATCTGTGGACCGCCCCCGCCATGCCGGACAAGAAATGTCTCGGCGACAAGGTCGGCCCAGCGGACTTCTTCAACCTTCGCCAGGATATGGTCCGCCGGTAGCGCCACGACGAGGGTTTCCGACCAGAGCGGCTTGGAATGGCAATCTTCAATGGTCGGCGTGCCGAGTACGAAAGCCACATCAAGCCGTTCTTCGCGCACATACCGGATGATGTCGCACGTCCGCCCTTCAACGATCTCGATGTCGACGCTGGGATGCAGATTGCGGTAGCGGTTCAGAAGATCGGGAAGGAAACCATCGGCGATCGATGAGTGCAATCCGACACGGAGTTGGCCCTGTTCGCCGCGCGCGATCATGCCTGCGGTCTTTACGGCATAGTCGAGATGCTCGATTCCTACGGCCACTTGCTCCAGGAAATGGCGTCCCGCCTCAGTCAGACGCACGCCGCGATGGCGTCGTTCGAACAGGAGGATGCCGAGATCCTGTTCCAGCGTCTTGATCCGCTGACTTACGACCGATTGGCTGATCCTCAATGCCGCTGCGGCACGTCGGAAATTCAGGTGCTCGGCAACCGCCAGCGCCTGTAATAACGCCACCAAAGAAATGCGCGATCCCAATGGCGAGATCTGACGCTCGAAAGGTGTCGTTTGCCGGCCAGAGCGAAAATCGGCTTTGGCGCCATTCTCATCCATCTGGCGGCATCCTTTTGCTTGCCGCGTCACGATGCTTTGGAACGTAACGGTTTTGCGCCGATGGTCGGGCGCAAGGCGCTGAGGGCATGGTATCAGCTCATCCTGAGCGGTGAGTTTCCGTGTCTGCCATATCTGGCATCTGTGACAAATCGGGTCCTATCCCAGGCCGGCGGCAGTCGGGGTATCGGAAAAATTACGGCCTTGAACGAAAGCTTTCTTTTGCTCTGATCGGGGGTTGAACCACCCAGCCCTCGGTTTGGAAACTGCCGTTTCCCATCCAGGGCATGCGTTGGTTCAACCAGCAACGGGTCGGCAAAAGTGGGTTTGTTGCCAGAATTCTGGCCGCCATGTCGTCATTAGGCAGAGAGGACAATTGGGCCATGATATCGGAAGTTGCGGTTTCGCTCAGATTTTGGGCGATGAAGACCAGACGCCCGCGGCGATCCGCGAGCGGTCCTTGTTTGGGCCACTGTTTCAAACGCACAGGGGGGTAGGCCACGTCCTGCACACATTGGACAACCATGGGATCGGGTGATCCGCTGACATTCAGCACTCCCTTGACACGCAGTAGGCGTGAGCCATGCTCCATCAGAATATGCCCCATGACCACGGACAATCCACGCCAGGAAACGCTCTGGTCGAAGCTGACGGTGAAGGTTCTGATCGTTTTCGAGTGCCCATGATGGCGGTCATGGTCATCATGACGAGCGCGATGGCGGTGTTCATGGTGATGGTCAGGGTCTTGGCAATGATCTGGAGCGGCGCATTGATGCGCCTCATGTTCATTGAGCAGGTGTTTCTCTGCTTCATCGCCTAACCAAGCCGCAACGTTCGGCATGTGTTCCGATGGCGAATAGATGCCGCTCGAGAACAACAGGTCAGGGGCTATGTCCCCGTGGGTGGCGTGCAGGCGGGGGGCGGAGGGATTCAGGACGTCCAGCCAAGCATCCAGAGAGTCCCGTTTGGAACGATCTGAGAGGTCGTTTTTTGTGATCAGGAGTCTGTCGGCCATGACGATCTGGCGCACGGCTTCCCGGTGTGGCTCGAGCTGTTCCCGCCCTCGGCTGGCATCGACGACGGCCAGGACGCTGTCGCAGACATAGCGGGCCGAGACATAGCGTTCTTCCATCAAGGTGTAGATGACCGGCACAGGATCAGCGAGGCCGGTGGTTTCGATGATGACCCGTCGGATTGGTGGGATCTCTCGCCGAGAAGCCCTTTCGTGCAGGGATTTCAGCGTTTTGATGAAATCGCCGTGCATTGTGCAGCACAAGCATCCCGAATCCAGCAACAGGATCGAATCATCCACGGTTTCCACCAAATGGTGATCGATGCCGACCTCGCCGAACTCGTTGATCAGCACGGCCGTGCCTTCCATTTCCGGACGGCTGGTCAGGCGGTTCAACAGAGTGGTTTTTCCAGAGCCGAGGAACCCTGTCAAAAGGCAGACGGGGATGCGGTCGATGTCGGCGACGAGGGCTTGAGTCGTGACGGTCACGTCGACCATGGCTGAGGTCTCTCCTGTTGTAGTGATCACGCGTATCCGCGCGGTTCTGCATTAGGAAGGCAACAGTCATGCCATCTTTTAGTCGGTCTGAAATTTCAAGAAAAACATGACGTTAGGACACCTCTCCACGGAAGAGAGAGCATAGCCTGTCCGGTTTTCGAAGGGGACGCTGAACGGAATCCGGACGCGGGGCGGAGTTATGTTGCGTCGCAGGATAGGGGCCGGAAATCGGACGCTTATCCGGAATGGGGACAAGATGAGTAAAACATGGTGATCGCGATTCCTGAGAAATAATATAAATTAATCAATTGGTTATTTTGTTTTTTGGAGGGTGGCACGAGGCTTGCTGTTATGGGGCTGTCCAACGATCAGACCTCTGGATTGGGGTTTAAAGGTCACGCTTGGAAAAAGGTGGCCTGGCACCATGAAAGATCAGGGAGGAGGCAGTTCAGTATGGCATTGCAAATTAATATCGATAATGGCGGCACATTGACCGACATTTGCATCATGGATGGGGATAAGGTCAAAAAGACCAAGGTCCTTACCACCCCGTATGATCTTAGTAAGTGTTTCTTCGAGGGGTTGCAAAAGGCTTCCGGTGTTCTTTACGGAGATGCCGACGTCAAGCGACTTCTGGAAGAAGTCGATCTGATCCGCTACTCGACCACGCAGGGCACCAACGCCATCTGCGAGCGCAAGGGGCCGCGTCTGGGCCTTGTGCTCAATGATGCCGAACGTGAGCTCCCCAAGCTTCTGGCTGAACATGATCGGGAGCTGTTTGAGGCGCTGGTCGGTGATCGCGTGGTGTTCCTGGACACCAACGTGATCATGGGGCCGGAGGCGGACATCGAGGCGGTGAAGGCCATCAACGCTCTGACCGCGGCCGGTGCCAATCGCCTAGTGGTGAGTTTCGACGGTCCTGCGTTTCATACCGTCGAGGACCGCTTCAAGAAGGTCGCCTTGCGTAAGTTCCCCCGTCATCTGCTGGGAGCGGTGCCGGTGTTGTACGGCAGCGACCTGTCCACCGACAAGGATGCGGAACGTCGGACCTGGACGGCGATGATCAATTCGTTCTTGCATCCGTCCATGGAGGCCTTCCTCTACAATGCTGAGAATCGCTTGCGCGATTACCGCATGAAGAATCCGCTTCTGATCTTCCGCAACGACGGCGATGCTTCCCGCGTTGCCAAGACCATCGCCATCAAGACCTACAGTTCGGGCCCGCGCGGCGGCATGGAAGGTGTGAAGGCGTTTTCGACGCTCTATGGTTTCACCGATTCCGTTTCCATCGATGTGGGCGGCACCACTACCGACATCGGCCAGTACATCAACGGCGGTGTGGCGGAGGTCCGTCATGGACATGTCGAAGGGATCAGCGTTTCGTTCCCGCTTTGCGAGATCATGAGCGCGGGCGCCGGCGGCAGTTCGATCTTCCGGGTCGAGTCCGGCAGCATCAAGATTGGTCCCGAGAGCGTTGGCGCCGTGCCGGGGCCAGCCTGCTTCGGTCGTGGCGGCAAGGAGGCCACCATCACCGACGCCAGCCTGCTGTGCGGGCTGTTCGATCCCGCGTCCTATTTCGGTGGCGGCATGGGGCTGGATCTTGATCGTGCCTCTGCCGCGGTCAAGACCAACGTGGCCGATCCCCTGGGGGTCAGCCTCGACATGGCTCTGATCGAAATGGAGAGGGCCTACGAGACCAAGATCGCGGAGGAACTGCATCGTTTCACCCAGATCTCCAAAGACACGGTGATGCTGGCATTTGGCGGAGCTGGTCCGCTGAACGCCTGTGGCGTTGCCGAGAAGGCCGGTATCGACCAGGTGGCCATCCCGCAGATGGCGGCTGTCTTCTCGGCTTACGGCATCGGCTCCTGCGACATTTCCCAGCGTTATGTCGTGTCTCTCGATAGCACTTCGGCTGAAGAACTGCGCGACAAGCTGGTGTCTCTCAAGGTCAAAGCCTCCCGCGATATGTTCGCCGAAGGTTGCGCCGAGGGAAGCTTCACCGTCGAGGCCCGCGCCATTGCCACCTACGAGGATGGCCGGACCGTAGCCAAGGCTCTGGAAGACAATCCGGCCTATCCGGCAGCCTTCTTCGAAGCGGTCAGCGTCGAGTTGGAAGTCAACGCCGTCAAGAACCTGCGAAGTGCGTCGACCAAGTCGGCCTCCATCAAGGCCGTTCATCCCGCCAAGGATTCGGGGGCCCGTAACGTCCTGACCGCTAAGGAAGGTCGTATCAACGTGCCCGTCTATCGCTTGGCGGACATGAAGGCCGGCGACTATGCCTCCGGCCCGGCCATCTTGGAGGAAGACTACTTCACCTGCCGTGTCCTCAGTGGTTGGCGTTTCGTCGTCACCGAGGTTGGCGACGTCATGCTGAACAGGGAGGGTTAGGAAATGAAGGTCCCGATGACCGAGTATCTCCGTATCGATCTGGATACGGAAAAGTGGGAATGCCGCGTGTGCGATCATGAGATCGCCCCCGCCAAGGGGAACTACAAGGAAGGTCTCCTTGTCCATAACCGCGATCCCCGAGAAATTCATCCGCCGATCATCGATCCGGAGAAGTACCGCTTTACCTTCAGTCCCGATCCCGAATGGGTCCGGATTCTCGAATTCTGCTGCCCCAATTGCGGCACCCAGGTCGAGACGGAATACGCCATTCCCGGCCATCCGCCGCTGTTCGACATGGAAGTCGATCTGCCGGCGCTAAAGGCGCAGTGGGAGGCCCGCGGCCAGGAGACCGAGCCTTACGCTGGCCCCGCCGTGGTGGCGGAAACCGGGCATAGCCACTGACATCAGGCTGAGGGCAGGTTTTTTCTGTCCATGGGTCAATGAAAACAAGGCGGGATCGTCGCGGCCGGAGCAGCCGGCAACGCGATCCGATCCCGCCAATGCCACCGGCTTGCCCGGTGCACAGCTAAAGTTTGGGAGGATGCATGAAACGCGTTTCTGTCGACATCGGAGGAACCTTCACCGATTGTTTCGTGGTCTGGGGCGACAAGTATGTCGAAGCCAAGGCCCTCACGACGCACCACAACCTGGCCATGGGTTTCAACGAAGCCTTGGGCAAGGCCTGCAAGGTGCTTGAGCTTCAACTCGAGGACATCATGGCTGGGGTGGATTCCGTGCGTTACGCCACCACTCTGGGCACCAATGCTCTGATCGAGCACAAGGGGCCGAAAATCGGCATGCTGGTGACGGCCGGCTTTGAGGCTACGGTTCCCCTGAGCCGCGCTCGCGGTTACGGCGAAGGCCTGGACAATCTGGGCCAGCAGGACATGCCGAATGCCACGCGCCCCGATCCCCTGGTTATGCCGCATATGATCCGTGGCGTCCGCGAACGTGTGGATTTCGAGGGGCGGCTGGTGATGCCGCTGGACGAGAACGACGTGCGTCTGCAAATCCGCGAATTGGTTGATCGCGGCGCTCAGATCATCGTCGTGGCCCTGGTCAACAGCGTGGTGAACCCGTCCCACGAGCAGCGAATCGAAGAGATCATCTTCGAGGAATATCCGTCGCATCTGCTGGGGGCCATTCCGGTCATCCTGTCCCATCAGGTGGCTGGTCGTAAGGGCGAATATGTCCGCGCCACTTCGGCCATCGTCGATGGCTATCTGCACTCGACCATGTATCACGCGCTGTCGGCTCTGGAGCAAAACCTGCGGGCTCACTCCTATGAAAAGCCGATGCTGGTGATCCATAATTCGGGTGGCATGGCGCAGTTGAATTCCACCGACGCCTTGCAGACCATCCACTCGGGCCCTGTTTCCGGTATCGGCGCCTCCGAGCATCTGGCCATGCAGGCTGCTCTGGGCAACGTCGTGGCCACCGACATGGGCGGTACCAGCTACGATATCGGCATCGTTGTCGATGGCGGCATCAAGCATTACGACTTCAACCCGGTCATCGATCGCTGGTTGGTGTCGGTTCCCATGGTGCATCTGGTCACTTTGGGCGCTGGCGGCGGCTCCATCGCCACGTACGACCGCATGTACAAGACCGTCAAGTGCGGCCCGGAAAGCGCAGGTTCGGATCCTGGTCCGGCCTGTTATGACCGCGGCGGCATGAAGCCGACGGTCACCGACGCCGATCTGCTGCTGGGCTATCTGGATCCGGCCAATTATGCCGGCGGCTCGATCCCGCTGAACCCCCGCCGGTCGAAGGCGGCGATCGAGGATACCCTGTGCGATGCTCTGGACTGCTCGGTCATCGAGGCGGCTCTGTTGGTTCGCGAGAAGGTGGATGACAACATGGCCAACGGCCTGTTCACCGAGCTGCGCGCCCGCGGGTACGACCCCAAGGACTTCACCATGCTGGCCTATGGCGGCAATGGCCCGCTGCATTGCTGCGGCATCGCCCAGAACCTGAACATCGACAAAATCCTGGCTCCGCCCTACAGCTCGGTGTTCTCGGCTGTCGGCGCCGGCAACATGCATCAGCTGCACATCCATGAGCAGTCCTTGTACATGGTGCTGTACGACTCCAACACCCGCCATATTTTCGACGATTATGGCCGCTTCAATGCGATCGTTACCGATCTGCGTGAACGCGGTCAGCAGGACCTGCTGCGTCAGGGCGTGCCGCTGGAGGACATCCGTCACAACCTGGAACTGGATCTGCGCTACGGCAACCAACTGGTCCAGACCACCGCCGTCATCCCCAAGCACGAGGTCAACGGGCCGGCGGATGTGCTGTCGATCATCTCGCAGTTCTCCAACGACTACGGCAAACGCTTCGGCGAAGGCTCGCAGGCTCCGGAAGCCGGTATCCGCATCAACACCATCCGTGTGGCCTCCTATGTCCATCACGAGACGGTGCAGTTCGAGGACATCAAGCCGGTGGCGAAAACGGAGCGCAAGACTCCTCCGGCCCCGTCCGGCAAGCGCACTTGCTATTTTGTCGGCCACGAAAGCGCGTTCGACACTCCCGTTTGGAGCCGGTCGGCTATCGAGCCGGGGGTGGAAATTCCGGGCCCCGCGATCATCGCTTCGGAAGTGACCACGTTCCTGGTTGATCCGGGTTGGAACTTCGTCGCCGCCAAGCAGGGCGCCTCGTGGTTCCTGCGTAACGAATAAGCCGCCAGCACAAATTCAATAGCATTTTGGGAGGAATTCCTCATGAACGAGATGATCAATTCGCGGGCGGTCAAGGCTCCGTCCCCCGAAGAAATGAACCTGATCAAAAAGTTTCTGAACGATACGACCCTGTTCCTGGGGCCGGACCCGGAGATCATGCAGAACCATGATTTGATGCCGCGGACCGATATCGAGGATGCCGCGATCCACGAATTCAGCGATGTCCACACTATCGCCAAGATCCGCGACCGCATTCAGTCGGGTTGCGACGAAGGCTACGAGATGGTGGAGCAGATGGGGGCCGCTCCCGGCGCCAAGTGGGGTGACGTCATCACCGGCGTCTATTCGGCCTCGGGCGATCTGGCCATCGCCAGCGCCGGCGGCGTGCTGATCTTCTCGGCCCTGGTCCATCATCCGATCAAGTTCATCATCAAGAACTGGATCAACGATCCGACCGTGGGCGTGCGCGAGGGTGACGGCTTCATCCATAACGACTCGCGCTATGGCAACGTCCACAACACCGACCAGAGCATGATCCTGCCCATCTTCCACAGGGGCAAGCTGGTGTGCTGGGTGGCTTCGACCGTGCACGAAGGCGAGAACGGCGCCATTGAGCCGGGCGGCATGCCGTCCATGGCCGAAAGCCCCAGCGACGAAGGTCTGAAGATGTCGCCCTTCAAGGTGGTCGAGAACTATCAGATCAAGCGCGACATTCTGACCTTCCTGCAGAACTCGGTGCGTGAGCCGAAGCTTCAGTACGAGGATATGAAGGTCAAGCTGTTCGCCTGCCTGCGTATCAAGCAGCGCATCGAGGAGACCTTGAACACCGAGGGCCCGCAAGCCCTGATCTCCACCCTGCGCCTGACCATGGAGAACGTCCGCGCCGAGGTGAAACGTCGTATCAGCGAATGGCCGGATATGACCGTTCGCACCTACATCATTCAGGACTCGACCCTGCGCGAGAACTGCGTGGTGAAGATCAATTGCAAGTTGACCAAGAGCGGTGACCGGCTGATCTTCGATTTCCGTGGCTCCAGCCCGGAATTCACCAACCGTGCCACCAACACCATCGTTGCCGGTTTGAAGGGTATGCTGGCCCAGGTGTTCCTCTGCTACGTCTGGCCCGATTTGCCACGCGGTCAGGCGGCCTTCGCGCCCATCGAGGTGATCACCGATCCCCATTCGATCGTGAACTGCTCGTACGACGCTCCGAACTCTCAGAGCCTGATGTCGATCTTCACCGGCTTCACTGCCGGCCAGCATGCGGTGGCGAAGTTCCTCTACAGCTGCCCCGAGAAGTTCACCAAGGTGCATGCGCCAACTTTCAATATGATCAACACCTTCATTTGGGGGGGCGTCAGTCAGCATGGTGAAACCCTGGGCAACCTCTGTGCCGATCTGAACGGTATGGGGGCCGGTGCCGTTTCCGACCGTGACGGCGAGCATGCGCTGGCTCCGATCTTCGCCACCATGGCCGATATCGGCGAGCAGGAACTGAACGAGGAGGAGGTCCCGTTCCTGCAGTTGGTGTCGAAGAAGATGACCCGCGACGCCATCGCTCCCGGAAAATATCGTGGTGGCCAGGGCTACACCATGATGGTGGCGACCAAGGACTCGGCGCAGTGGGGCTTCATGACCGTTTGCCAGGGCGCCAAGATCCCGCCGATCCAGGGGCTGTTCGGCGGCTATGCCTGCGGCGCTTATCCCCTGTCCAAGGTCAAGGGCGTAGACGTCTATGACATCCTGATGAACGAGCCAGAGAAGTTCCGTCACTCGATCGAGGAAATCATGAACGAACAGCCGTTCGAGGGAGCCTCTTACACTACCCATCACATGGGGATGGGGTTCGAGATCTCTAAGCGCGGCGAGTTGTTCATGATCTCGCAAGGTGCCGGTGCCGGCTATGGCGATCTGCTGGAGCGTGATCCGGCCAACGTCATCAAGGATATCGAGGAGGGTCTGATTTCTCCGGAGGTGGCCGAGCGCTTGTACAAGGTCAAGTTCGACAAGAAGACCCTGTCGATCAACTTCGATGCCACCGCCCAAGCTCGTGCTGACGAGCGCAAGGCCCGTATTGCCCGCTCCAAGCCCTATGCCGACTTCATCAAGGAGTGGAACAGGCCCAAGCCGCCGTCGCATTTGCAGTATTTCGGCTGCTGGGGTGACGATGTCTCGGTCCTGTACATGGGCAATGCGGACAGTGCCCGTGACGCCAACACGCCCCAGCCGAACTACATGCAGCATCCGAAAGATGTCCGCATTGCCGAGCTTGAGGCGAAGCTGGCCAAGCTGGGGGCTTTGGGAGACGAAAAGCAATGAGCGTGAGCCTTGTCGATAAACTGCCAGACAGTTCAGGCAAGGCTGGAATTCGCGTGTGGCTGAAGTTGTCGGGCTATGCCCGGCGGCTTCTCCTCGGCGAAGCGGGGGACCCGTGGCTGAATGCCCCGGGGTATCTCGCATATTTCAGCCAAGCTCACGGATTGCTGCGTCCGGATGTCGCGGTTCTGGATGTGAACGATCTTCTTCACTCCTGGGCGTCGCGTCACCCGGAACTGATTGCCGAGATGGCGTCGAAGAAACGGGTGAACTTCCCCCTTCGCAAGCTTCTGGAAACCGAGGGGCCACGCAAGTTGCTCGCCGAAGTACTGGAGGCTGTCGCCGGGTGTGCGCGGGGCCAGGCCTCTGCGGTTCTGGCCGTGCCGTCTCCTCGTTCCTGGCTGAGGCTGACCAACAAGATGGTCGGTCGAGACGATGCCAGCATTGAGGACGACGATATCGAGGATGCCGCCATGTACATGGCCGATTTCCTCCGCTCGGTGTCCTCGTCTCCTGTTGGCGGTATCCTCCTGGAGGACGGCCTGGAGCCCGCCAAAGCCGGTGATGTCGAGCGCAGCCGCCCCATTACCAATGTGGCGCGGCATTACCGTTGGGGCGTCGTCTGGCACGCCAAAGGCGACGCCGAAGCCATCTCGGCCATTGCCTGGGCGGTCGACGGCATCATCTCGTCCTCGGCCTTGGCTGGTGTCGAGAAGGCGGTCGGCTTGGATGTCGGCGAAGACTTGTGGTCAGGGGGCGCCATTCCCCAGCTTGCCCCGGGACAGTTCTATTTTGCCGAGATCCCCGTGGCGCAAAAGCCTGAAACGGTGCTGGAGAACATTGTCCGGTTGCGCTGACGGACTGAGCTTGGTTGACCTGCGCGAGGCATGGGCTGGGATCTTCCCGGCCCATGCCTTATCTGCGGCGTTCAATATTCGGCCGCTCCGTCCCCAGTGTTCGTACGACTCCCGGACGTTTGGACGCCCTGGATGGGGTGTTTCATTATAATTCATTGATATTTAACATCATATTTCTGGCATTGATCTTGCGACGCGCCCTCGGACGCAGGCTTTTCTGCGCCATATAAGGAGGCGTCCAAATGAAAGGTTTGGTTTATCGCGGCCCGGGGAAGAAAGCCTTGGAGGATCTTCCCCATCCTCGTATCGAAGCGGCCACCGATGCGATCGTGAAAATTACCAAGACCACGATTTGTGGCAGTGACTTGCATATTCTGAAAGGCGACGTGCCGACTGTTATGCCCGGGACCGTTCTCGGCCATGAAGGCGTGGGTATCATCGACGAAGTGGGCGAGGGGGTGCAGAGCTTCAAAAAGGGGGACCGGGTTCTGATCTCCTGCATTTCCTCGTGCGGCAAATGTGATTTCTGCCGCCGCGGAATGTACTCTCACTGCGCTCATGCCGGCTGGATGCTGGGCCATACCATCCATGGCACCCAGGCCGAATATGTGCGCATCCCCTTTGCCGAGACCAGCTTGCATCGCATCCCTGAAGGGATGGACGAGGAGGCTTTGGTCATGCTCAGCGACATTCTGCCCACCGGCTATGAATGCGGAGTGCTGAACGGCAAGGTTACGCCCGGTTGCTCGGTGGCCATCGTTGGCGCCGGTCCTGTCGGTCTTGCGGCTCTGCTGACGGCTCAGTTCTACTCCCCCGCCGAGATCATCATGATCGATCTGGACGACAATCGCCTTGATGTGGCCAAGACCTTTGGCGCCACCAAGGTGGTGAACAGCGGCAACGGCAACGCAGTTGACGCCGTGAAGGCCATCACTGGCGGCATGGGGGTTGATGTCGCCATCGAGGCCGTGGGTATTCCCGCCACCTTTGTGCTGTGCCAGGACATCGTCGCCGCTGGCGGCACCATCGCCAATGTCGGTGTGCATGGGACCAAGGCGGACATCCATCTCGATCGTCTGTGGGCTCATAACATCACCATCACCACTCGCCTGGTCGACACCGTTACCACGCCGATGCTGATGAAGACCGTGCAGTCCAAAAAGCTCAATCCCAGCCAATTGATCACGCACCGTTTCAAGCTGGCTGACATGATGAACGCCTATGACACTTTCCAGCGAGCGGCGTCCACCAACGCCTTGAAGGTCATCATCGAGTCCTGATTTCTGGTCCGAAGGTCAGCGGCCCGGTCTCGGTGGGGGCGGGCCGCTGCTTCGGCGCGTGTGCGGAAATGCGCCAAAATCATCGAAAACAAGAAGAGGACAAGGGAAGCGTCATGTTTTTTCGGACGAAATCGAAGGTTGCGGACAGTGAAAGCGAATTATTGTCCCTGTTGGATAGATATGCCGGTGTCGGTCTGTGGGATGCTGTTCTGCACGGCGGAGACCCGGTCCACCCTCAAAGCCGCTGGCGTTGGTCCAGTGAATTCCGCCGCCTGCTTGGCTACGGGAACGAGGCGGAGTTCCCTAACCGGATGGACTCCTGGGCCAACCTTCTGCATCCCGACGACGTTGAGCCCACCTTCGCGGCCTTCGGCGCCTGTCTGGCGGACGTTACGGGACGAACGGGCTACGACCGGGCCTATCGTCTGAAGGCCAAGTTTGGGGACTACCGCTGGTTCCGCGCCATCGCCGGCGTGGCTCGCGATGCCAATGGGATGCCGACCCGTGCCTGCGGTACTTTGATCGATGTCCACGACCAGATCTCGGCCGAGGAAAATCGGCGACTGGTCATGGCTCAATTGGCTGAGCGGTTCCAGGCCAAGGTGATGGGGGTGGTCGACATGGTGTCGGCCTCGGCCTCGGAGATGGAAAGCGAGGCGAAGATCATGTCTTCGGCCGTGCAGCAGGCGACCGTACTGGCGACGGTGGTGGTCAGCGCCGCCGAGCAGGCTAGCGCGAATGTGCAGACTCTCGCATCGGCGTCAGAGGAGATGTCCAGTTCCATCGCCGAGATCAGCCGCCAGGTGGCCGAGGCCGCCCAGGTTTCGGCTTCGGCCTCGGAGGAAACCGCGCGCACCAATGCCATGGTGCAATCGTTGTCCATCGCTGCCGACCGCATCGGCGCGGTGGTCAGTCTGATCAACGAGATTGCCAGCCAGACCAATCTCTTGGCCTTGAACGCCACCATCGAAGCCGCCCGGGCCGGTGACGCCGGAAAAGGCTTCGCCGTGGTCGCCAACGAGGTGAAGTCGCTGGCCAACCAGACAGCCAAGGCCACCGACGAGATCAGTTCGCAGATAACATCGGTGCAGGATGAGACCAAACGGGCGGTTTTGGCCATCCGCAACATTGGCAACGTCATCGAGAGGATGCTGGAAATCTCATCCGGTATCGCCGGAGCGGTCGAGGAGCAAGGAGAAGTCGCCCGCGAGATCGCCCGCAATGTTCAGGACGCGGCTGTGGGGGCTCGTCAGGTCTCGGACAATATCGGCGGCGTGATGCAGTCGGTTGTGACGACGGGAGGGGTGGCGGCCCAGGTGCTGTCTTCGGCAGAAAATCTGGAGGGTAGCTCGCACCAGCTGCGCGGCGAAGTCGACAGCTTCCTGTCCAGCATCGCCGAGCCCTGAAGGCGTGTCGCTGTCTCCATCGGCCAGTCAAACCAGGGCCGATGGAGACGGAGAGGAGAGGAAAAACAACGGCTTGTTGTTGTTCGATCTGCCTCAGGAGTTGGAACATGCGACAAGCCCGCGCTGACCGGGATGACGTTGTTGGTCAGCTTTATCGTTTTCCCCCGTGAAACCAAAAAATGACCGCTAGACGCGATGCGTCTAGCGGCTAGGTTCGGGAAGGCACGGAAGGGGCCCGCATTACCTTCCCAGGGAGACCTCGTGGATCACAGTTTGACTCGGAAATCGGCACCGGTTTTGGCAGAGACCTCCGCCAGGGGGACGTCAGGGGCCAGTTCGATCAAGGTTATGCCTCCATTGCGGCGATCGACAGAAAACACTCCGAGATCGGTGATGATCAAGTCGACCACCCGCATGCCGGTCAGAGGCAGGTCACAATGGTCGAGAATCTTCCGCTCACCGTCCTTTGCGGTGTGTTCCATTACCACCACCACTCGTTTGACGCCGGCTACCAGATCCATGGCGCCCCCCATGCCCTTCACCATCTTGCCGGGCACCATCCAGTTGGCGAGATCGCCATTGGAACTGACCTGCATGGCTCCCAGGATGGACAGGTCGATATGACCGCCACGGATCATCGCGAAGCTATCGGCCGACGAAAAGTAGCTGGTTTTCGGTAGTTCGGTGATGGTCTGTTTGCCAGCGTTGATCAGATCGGCGTCTTCTTCACCATCGAAGGGGAATGGGCCCATTCCCAGCATTCCGTTCTCGCTCTGCAGGGTCACTTCCATCCCGTGGGGGATGTAGTTGGCCACCAGGGTGGGAATGCCGATACCCAGATTGACGTAGAAGCCATCACGGAGTTCCTTGGCCGCGCGGGCGGCCATCTGGTCTCGAGTCCAAGACATGTTGTTCTCTCTTCCTTAGGTACGCTTGCGCACGGTGCGCTGTTCGATGCGCTTCTCGTAGGGCGAGCCCTGAATGATCCGCTGCACGAAAATGCCCGGAGTGTGGATCTGGTCGGGGGCAATTTCCCCCACTGGAACCAGATGCTCGACCTCGGCCACTGTGATCTTGCCAGCGGTGGCCATCATCGGGTTGAAGTTGCGGCTGGTCTTGCGGAAGACCAGATTGCCTTCGGCATCGCCCTTCCAAGCCTTGACGATGGACAGGTCGGCCTTCAGGGCCGTTTCCATCAGGTAGGCCTCACCGCCAAAGTCGCGGGTCTCCTTGCCCTCGGCGATCTTGGTGCCGACCCCGGTTTTGGTGAAAAAGGCCGGGATGCCGGCACCTCCAGCGCGGATGCGCTCAGCCAGGGATCCCTGAGGCGCGAATTCCAGTTCCAACTCACCCGACAGATATTGCTGGGCAAACAGCTTGTTCTCGCCGACATAGGACGAGATCATTTTGCGGATCTGCCGGGTCTCTAGCAGCGTACCCAAGCCGACGCCGTCGGTGCCGCAATTGTTGCTGATGACGGTTAGGTTCCGAACGCCGGACTCCCGCAAGGCGTCCGTCAGTTTTTCGGGAATACCACAAAGTCCGAACCCACCGGCCATGACGGTCATGCCGTCGAACAAAACGCCTTCCAACGCCTGCTTGGCGTTGGTGAAAACCTTTCCCATGCTTTCCTCCTGAGCCCTTGTTTCTTGATGGTTCACCTTGATGTTTCAGGCTTATGGGCAAGCCCTTCGCAGATTATTTCAGGGGCTCCAGGATGCTGACGAAGTTGGCTACGGCGGCGCCGCCCATGTTGAATATACCGGCCATCTTGGCACCCGGGATCTGGAAGCCTGGAGCCGTTCCCATCAGTTGCATGGCGCACAGAACGTGCATGGATACGCCGGTGGCGCCAACGGGATGCCCCTTGGCCTTCAGTCCACCCGAAGGGTTGACGGGAAGAATGCCATCGATTTCCGTCCAACCCTCTTCAATGGCTTGGCGCCCGCGCCCGCGCGCGGTCAGCCCCATGGCCTCGTATTCGATCAATTCGGCCGAAGTGAAGCAGTCGTGGGTCTCCACCAGACTCAGGTCGTTCAGAGTGAGGCCCGCTTCCTTGAGAGCTTTCTGCCAAGCGATGGTCGGTCCTTCAAAGGCGATCATGTCGCGCTTGGACATGGGGAGGTAGTCGTTGACCTGCACGGCGGCGCGGAAGTGGATGGCTTTCTTCATGCTACGGGCCGAGGTGGCATCGGCCAGCACCAGGGCGGCGGCCCCGTCCGAAACCAGGGAACAGTCGGTGCGGCGCAGATGGCCGATGACATGGGGGTTTTTCTCGCCACCGCGACAGAATTCATAGCCAAGATCCTTCTGGACCTGGGCAAACGGATTGCGGACGCCGTTCTTATGATTTTTCGCGGCTATGCGGGCCAGGGCGTCGGACTGGTCGCCGTATTTGTTAAAATACAGATCGGTGATGCGCGAGAAGACACCGACAAAGCCGCCGTCAATATCGCCCTCTTCGGCGATGTAGGAGGCTTTGATCAGGATGTCGCTCACTTCAGCGCTGGCCAGATGGGTCATTTTTTCGACGCCGACCACCAGAACAAATTTGGCCTTTCTTGCCTCGATGGCGGCAAGACCCTGGTAAACAGCAGTGGACCCGGTGGCGCAGGCGTTTTCGACGCGGGTTGCCGGCTTGAAACGCAGGCCTGGATGGGCCTGCAGAACCAGCGACGCGGGAAATTCCTGGCGACAGAGGCCGGCATTCATGGTGCCGAGAAAAATCGCATCAATGTCCTGGGGTTCGAGTCCCGCATCGGCAATCGCATCAACCGCGACACGAATAATCAAGCTCTCGACAGTTTCGCTTTCAAGCTTTCCAAATTTACTGTGAGATATGCCAACGATGCATGGCGACATGATTATAATCCTTTGTTGACGCTATAATTATAATTGACTTTCCTGTGGGCGTTTGGCCTCTCCCTTGTTGCGTTTTTGGGAGACTTTAGACGATAAAGCGCAATCTCACGTTCGCCGCCAAACGCCAGTCAGGCTATGGGGCGTCACATCAAAGTTCGCTGTACCGCGCGTTTTCCATCGGCCTTGGGCACAAGCTCAGACCTCATAAAGCAACCGGTGTGCCAGACCGTGGGTGATATCTTCATGTCGTTATAACTATCTGATGCATATGCATATTCCATTGTGGGTGAGGGGGCGTTGCGCCTTGCCTTCGGCGTCCTCTTTTCAATCATCGTCCGGAAGTCGGTCGGTTTTACGCGACGTGACGGTGCCGCCAAACACAGTGCGGACTACAGATGGTTGCCTTGGCCGTGCCTGTGCGTGATGGGTGTTCGCCGTCGTAAAAACACGCCTTATCAGCGCGCCTTTTTCCCAAAAGAGAAGTTCTTGTTACGAAAGTGTTTGCACTCGATATGTAATTTAGGTCAGCGTAACCCAAACAAAAATTGTGGCCGCCCAACGTGGCGGCTCTGGGAGGACGCATATGAACCGGGATGCTACGGGGCATCCGCCGCCGACAGGCGGTGGAACGGATGTCGTTTTCAAAGCGTGGGAAAAATTCTTATCCGGTGGCGAATTGCCTCAGGCGGCCGTGCGTCGGCTCATCGAGGATTCCTGGCGCCGCTGTCTGGATCAGGGGGTGAATCCGCAACAAGGGGCCGCTCCCATCGCGGCAGCCGGTGATCGTCTTTATTCTCTGCGCGAGCGCCACGCCGAACTGATCGAAGCCGCCCGGCCAGTGATGGAGCAGGCGCAGGAGTTTCTTCGCGAATCTGGAACCGTGATGGTCCTGACTGATCCGGAAGGCGTCATTTTGTGGATGGCGGGCGATGAAAGCGCCAAGGACAAGGGGACTGGAATTCAACTGGTTCCCGGCGGTATCTGGGGGGAGATGATGACGGGAACCAACGCAATTGGAACTGCGTTGGCCTCGGGGCAGCCGGTTCAGATTTGCGCCGAGGAGCATTACTGCGAAACCATCAAGCGCTGGACCTGTTCGGCCAGCGTGATCCACGACCCCTATGACGGCCAGATTGTTGGCAGTTTGGATATTTCCGGCCTGACGGGCAGCCACAATACTCATTGTCTGGCCTTGGCCGTCACCGGGGCGGGGCGCATCGAAAGTCGATTGGCGTCGTTGGAGATGGAGAAGCGCGCTCGCTTGCTCGACGTCACCTACAATCACGCCACGAGGTGGAGCAACAACGGCCTAGTGATTTTTGATCGGCGCGGACGTCTGGTTCGGGCGAATGAGGATGCCGGGTTGTTCCTAAACGGTATGGGGCTGGATCTTAAAGTCTGCGAAACCCTGGATGTCGGCAGCGTCTCTGAAGACTCTGCCGCCAAGCCTGGACAATTCCCGTCCTGGCTCAAGAAGGATTGGCTTGAGCCCGTCGTTGATCGCAATGAACGGCTGGGCACGGTTCTGGCATTTCCGATTCAGCCGCATCGTATGGTTTCGGTGGCCTCAGCGCCAACCAAGTTGGATGCGGGCACGAGTGGCAAGGCCGGCCCGTTCGATGGCATCATCGGCACCAGCGCGGCTCTGATGAAGGCGAAAAGCCGCGCCCAGCAACTCTCGAAGCTGACCGTTCCCGTGCTCCTGATGGGGCCGACGGGGGCGGGGAAAGAGGTGTTTGCCCACGCCTTGCATGATGGAGGCCCCAATCCCTCGGGGCCGTTCGTGCCGATGAATTGCGGTGGCATGACACGGGATTTGTTGGCTAGCGAACTTTTCGGCTATGTCGAAGGGGCCTTTACCGGCGCCCGACGGGGCGGGATGGTCGGCAAGTTCGAGGCCGCCAATGGCGGTACCCTGTTTCTCGATGAAATCGGCGAAATGCCCATGGAATTGCAGGCTCATTTCCTGCGGGTTCTCGAGGGTGGAGAGGTCTATCGCCTTGGCGAGAACAAGCCGCGCAAAGTATCCGTCCGATTGATCGCGGCGACCAACCGGGATCTACGGGCGGAGGTGGCGGCAGGGAAGTTCAGGATGGATCTGTTCTATCGCTTGGCGGTTACGGTTTTGCATCTACCGGGACTGATGGAGCACAAGGAGGACATCCCTTTGCTGACCCGCCATTTCGCAGACCAGACCTCCCGGCGCTATGGCGTGCCGGTGAAATATCCATCCCCGGAACTGTTGGACATATTCCGCTCTTATGCTTGGCCGGGAAACGTCCGGGAACTGCGCAATGTCATCGAAAGCATGGTGCTGTTGTCTCAGGGGGCAGTTCTGACGCTGGAGGATCTGCCTCCTGAGTTTGAGGCCTTCTCGCCTTATACAACGGCACCGGGGGCGGGGGCCGCGATCTCTGCGCCGACACTCGTGCCACCTCCGGCAGCTGGCGGTCGTCTGGCCGATAGCGAGCGGATGACCATTCTGGCTGCTATCCGTGCCGAAGGTGGCAACTTCACCCGGGCTGCGGGCCGGCTGGGGATCGCCAAGAGCACTCTCTATGAAAAGATGAAACGCTATGGTATTGACCGCAACTCGGCGTCCGAGGGCGGTCAGGCCTGAGCATTTCGTGTTCGCGAGAGTATTAACGATGACCAGCAGTTGATGTGTATCTAAATACGCATGGTGCTGCTGATGGTCATCGCGTCAGTGTCCAAGGCATTCCACGCATCGTAGCAAGCGTCGATGATGATGTTTTGGTCCACCCCTGGATCGAGGGGAAGGGGTCGCACAGGTTTTCCTTCTGCAGCGCCTTAAATTGCTACAGCTAGCGAATGTCGGTCTCGGTCGTTGCGTGCCCCCGCATCCAAATTAGCCCGTAACCTCAATAGGTTGCGGGCTTTTGCGATTCCGGCTCAAGGAGTGCCAAGGGTGGTTCTGAAAGGCGTCAAATCTGCCGCAACCAATTCTCGCGCGGAAGATCGGGGATGCGAGAAAATTCCCCTTCATTATCGGTGACGATGGTATAGCCGAGGGCAACAGCCTGAGCGGCAATGAGCAGATCGTTGCCGCCGATCGGTTTACCAACTCGTTCAAGCCGGGTGCGGATCAGGCCATAAGCTTCATCGGCTGGTGTCTCGAATGGAAGAATCTCAATGCTGCCGAGCACCGCTTCAAGCTGGGCCGTGAGACGTGACGATCCCTTCTTGGCCGCTCCGTAACGTAATTCCGCCGCGACGATGATGCTGGTGCAAATCGTCGCTTCGCCGACCTTGCGGATGTGTTCGGCGATGCGGCCCTGCGGATTGCGGACGAGGTCGGAGACAATGTTGGTGTCGAGGAGATAGCGCATCAGAACTCGACGGAATCGGGGGCGGAATCGGAGATTGGCGGAAAGTCCTCGTCGAGCGGCGCGAGGGTGGCCAGCAGCGCCAGCAGGGATTTGGGGGGAGCGGGTTCGATGATCAGTCTCGCACCATCCTTGCGCATGATCGCATCCTCGCCGGGCAGCTCGAATTCACGGGGAATCCGCACAGCTTGATTCCGCCCGTTCTTGAAAAGTTTGACGTGCCGTTCAGGGAGCATTGCCACCTCCGCATAGCCTATGCCGAAGCATATGCTGAGTTGATTCGTCTGTCTATAGCGTCAAGACTCTCGTCCGATGAGTGGAAGGCGGTTCATCGGCCGCTGCGGAAAGGGAAGGGGCCGCGATACAAAAACGCTCTCGAATGGACTGGAAAACCGTTCGATCCGAGCGCATACGTCCCCTTGCCCATCCGCCTTCGCCTCGGCGCCATCAGCAAACGGCGCGGGGCGGGAAGGGCTTCTTATCAGAAACGCATCCAGAAAAGCTGACGGTATTGACCGGCGGATACGGCCGCAAAAGTGCATCATACCAACCGGCCAATGCATTGACCGGTTGTATCGTCCCTCGCCGGGCGGCGGCATCCGCCGCCTTGGCCGCTCGCTCAAGGCTCGCTGGATACCGGCCAACCCGTCACTTCAAGGGTTGGCCAGTATCAGTCAGAGCCGGCCGGGTTTGTTTGGACAGGAATCGGCGAAAGATAAGTGGATCCTCTGCCGATTGTTTTCCCGAGGTGCCGATTTCTCAGCGTCACGCCGGGAGCCCGTAGGGCGACCAGAGTGACGCTG
>MLJW01000207.1_pt1 | contig 46813 bp, 37 predicted proteins | sample 888231 | NCBI WGS metagenome assembly MLJW01 (sample SAMN05788063, study PRJNA343431) | mine drainage metagenome | isolation source: sample collected from the inflow into an acid mine drainage treatment plant... | place: Germany: Lusatia, lignite mining district
CGCCTGGATCCCGACGCGGCGTTGCGGGCCGTGTCGCAGTCCGCGGCGCGCGCCGTGCTCATCCACGCGCGTCCGGGCGCTGGTTCGGACGCCGCGCGGGTCGCCGGTTCGCTGGCCGAGGCCGGCGTCACCCTGGCCGCCCGCCTCGCTGCCGGCGCCCTGGTCGCAACCGGCGGCGACACCGCCCAGGCGCTGCTGGCGGCGCTGGCGGTACCGACCATCGAGGTGCGCGGGGAACTCCTGCCGGGCGCGGTCCTGGGCACGATTTCCTGTCTCGGGCGGCGCCTGCCGCTGGTCACCAAGGGGGGCGGTTCCGGCGACGGGCGCTCGCTGTTGGACATCTTCCGTCTGCTGGAGGGACAATGCCGGACTCGAGCGGGATGACTGGGCGCCCCCGTTCGGAGAAAATTCGCGAGACGACGATGACCGGGAATACACAATGAGCGAGATGCGCTACGCGGCACCGAAAACGCTGGCGGCGGCGGTGGCCCTGTTGGCCGGTGCCCAGGGGCGGGCGAGGGTGCTGGCCGGCGGCACGGATCTGTTGATCCAGATGCGCACCGGGCGGATAAAACCCGAGCTCTTGATCGACATCAAGGGCATCCCCGGGATGGGCGAAATCGTCGCCGAAGACGGTGGCTACCGCGTCGGGGCGGCGGTCACCGGCATGCAATTGATCGAGCATGCGGATTTCGCCAAGCGCTGGCCGGGCGTGGCCGATGGCGTCAGGCTGATCGGTTCGCTCCAGGTCAAGGGCCGCGCCACCGTCGGCGGCAATCTGTGCAACGCCTCGCCCGCCGCGGACAGCGTCCCGGCGCTGATCGCTGCCGGCGCAATCGCCCGCATCGCCGGCCCGAACGGCGCGCGCGAGGCGGCGGTGGACACCGTCGTCGCCGGGCCGGGCAAGACTTCGCTCGCCGCCGGCGAGATCGTCACTTCGTTGCTGCTGCCGCCGCGGCCGCTGCGCTCGGGCGACGCCTATCTGCGCTTCACGCCGCGCAGCGAGATGGACATCGCCGTGGTCGGCGCCGCGGTGAATCTGACGCTCGACGCGCAGGGCATCTGCAGCCGGGCGCGCGTCGCACTCGGCGCGGTCGCCAGCCGCGCCCTGCTGGTGCCCGAGGCGGCCGCCGCGCTGATCGGCACGAAGGTGGACGCCGCCGCGCTGGCGCGCCTGGCCGACGCGGCGCGGGAAGCCTGCAGTCCGATCGACGACAAGCGCGGCAGCCGCGAATTCAGGCTCAGCACGGCCGGCGTCATGGTCTGCCGGGCCGCTGGGATTGCCCTGGAGCGGGCGAGGAGGAACGATGGCTAGGCATCACGTCAGGGCGACGGTCAATGGCGACGCCGTCGAATTTCTTTGCCAGACCGGGCAGACGCTGCTCGAAGCGCTGCGCGACGAACTGCATCTCACCGGCACCAAGGAGGGCTGCGGTACCGGCGACTGCGGCGCCTGCAGCGTCATGCTCGACGGGCGCCTGGTCTGCTCCTGCCTGGTCCTCGGCGTCGAGGCCGAGGGCCGCTCGATCGAGACCATCGAGGGCATGGCGGTCGGCGAGAAGCTGCATCCGCTGCAGCAGAAATTCCTGGAGCACGCGGCCCTGCAATGCGGCATCTGCACGCCCGGAATCCTGATCGCCGCGCGCGCGCTGCTCGAACGCAATCCGGATCCGACCGAGGCCGAGGTGCGCGACGGACTGGCCGGCAACCTGTGCCGGTGCACCGGCTACCACAAGATCGTCGAGGCGGTGCTCGCCGCCGCCCGCGAAATGAGGGGTGCCTGAATGTCATCGACGCTCAATCCTCAGGACTTGAAGATCGTCGGCAGCCGGCCGCTGCGGCCCGACGGCGTGGACAAGGTGACCGGGCGCGCCCGCTACGGCGCCGATTACAATCTGTCCGGCCAGCTGATCGGCAAGGTGCTGAGGAGCCCGCACCCGCACGCGCGCATCCTGGCCATCGACACCTCGCTGGCCTTGGCGCTGCCCGGCGTCAAGGCGGTGGTGACGCGCGAGGACTTTCCCGACATGCCGGACGAATACGCCGCCGCCGGCGAACTGACGATCAATTATCGCGACGTCACCCGCAACATGATGGCGCGCGAGAAGGTGCTCTACGACGGCCATCCGGTGGCGGCGGTGGCCGCGATCAGCGAGTCCGTGGCGCGTGAGGCACTCAAACTGATCAAGGTCGACTACCAGGTCCTGCCCCACGTCATCGACGTGCGTGAGGCGATGCGCCCGGACGCGCCGCTGCTGCACGAAGCGCAATACACGGAGGGGATCGGCCCCAAACCGGACAAGCCCTCCAACATCGCCAAGCGCCTCGAGTTTTCGCGCGGCGACGTCGCGGCGGGCTTCGCCCGGGCCGAGGTGATCGTCGAGCGCGAATTCAACACCCAGCCGGTGCACCAGGGCTACATCGAGCCGCAGGCCTGTCTCGCCAGCTACAGCGAAGACGGTCAGGTCGAGCTGTGGACCTCGACCCAGGGGCACTTCATTTTCCGCTCCCAGTGCGCCAAGCTGCTGGCGATGGAGGTGAGCCGGATCCGCGTGACGCCGACCGAGATCGGCGGCGGCTTCGGCGGCAAGAACAACATCTACAACGAGCCCTTGGCCATCGCCCTGTCGCGGAAGTCGCACCGGCCGGTGAAGATGGTGATGAGCCGCGAGGAGGTGTTCCGCGCCACCGGCCCGACTTCGGGCGGCAACGTCAAGGTCAGGCTGGGCGCCACCAAGGACGGCAGGATCACCGCGGCATTTGCCGAGCTCAACTTCCAGGCCGGCGCCTATCCCGGCTCGTCGGTGGCGCCGGCCTCGATGTGCGCCTTCACCCGCTACGACCTGGACAACGTCCGCGTCATCGGCCACGACGTCACCTGCAACCGCCCCAAGGTCGCCGCCTACCGGGCGCCGGGCGCGCCGATCGCGGCCTTCGCGGTGGAGAGCACGATCGACGAACTGGCGGCGAAGCTTGCCATCGACCCGATCGAATTCCGCCTGAAAAACGCCGCCCGCGAGGGCACGCAGACCTATTACGGGCCGAAGCTGGGGACCATCGGCTACGTCGAGACGCTGGAGGCGGCGCGCGCCCATCCGCATTACCGCGCGCCGCTCGAACCGAACCAGGGGCGCGGCGTGGCCACCGGCTTCTGGTTCAACATCGGCGGCGAGACTTCCGCCACGGTGAACATCAACGAGGACGGCACGGTGGCGCTGATGCACGGCACCTTGGACGTCGCCGGCGGTTCGCGCGCCGCGATGGCGATGATGGTGGCGGAGGAACTGGGCATCGCCTACGAGCATGTGCGTCCGATCGTCGGCGACACCGCCGTGCTCGGCTTCAACTTCATCACCGCCGGCAGTCGCGGCACCTTCGCCGGCGGCATGGCCTGCGTCACGGCGGCGCGTCAGGCGATCGACAAGCTGAGGCATCGCGTCGCCGCCATCCGCGAGGTGCCGGTCGAGGCGGTGGCCTGGCAGGGCGGCTGCGCCTATCCGGCGGAAGGCAGCGCGATCCGGTTCGAGCCGATGAGCCTGGCCGAGATCGCCAGGCTCGCGGGCAAGACCGGCGGCACCATCGCCGGCCACGCCGAGATCAACGCCCAGGGGGCGGGGCCGGGCTTCGGCACGCATATCGCCGATGTCGAGGTGGACCGGGAGACCGGCGCGATCAGGGTGCTGCGCTACACGGTGGTGCAGGACGTGGGTCGCGCCATCCACCCCGCCTACGTCGAGGGCCAGCTTCAGGGTGGCGCCGTCCAGGGCATCGGCTGGGCGCTGAACGAGGAGTATGTCTATGGCGCCGACGGGGTGCTCCAGAACGCAGGCTTCCTCGACTATCGGATTCCGGTCGCCTCGGATCTGCCCTTCATCGACACGGTGATCATCGAGGTGCCCAATCCCAATCATCCCTATGGGGTGCGCGGCTGCGGCGAGGTGCCGATCATCGCGCCCCTGGCGGCAGTCGCGAATGCCGTCGCCCAGGCGATCGGCATCCGGTTTTTCGATCTGCCGCTGTCGCCGCCGCGGGTGTTGCGGGCCATAGCCGCGGCGGCGAACCAGGCCTGAGCTTGGCCAGGATCTCGCTGTCTTCCAGCCTTGCGCTCTACACCGGCGGCGAGACCGCGGTCGAGCTCGATGTTGCCAACGTCCGCCAGCTGTTCGCCGCGCTGGGCGAGCGCTATCCGGAACTCGCGAGCCAACTGAAGACGGAGCTCGCGGTCGCCATCGACGGCGAGATCTATCAGGATGCGCTGCTCCAGACCATCGAGGACGACAGCGAGGTGTTCCTGTTCCCGAAAATCGCCGGCGGCTGAGTTACTTCGCGGCCGGTCCCCGCAGCGGATAGCCCGCCGCACCGAGCAGCTGGTTCCAGGCGCCTTCCTCGAAGCCCTGGTGCGCGCTCTTGCCGACCACGATGGTCGGCACCAGCAGCTCCTTGCTGCCGGTGGCTTGCCTCAAGGCAGCGGCATCGGCGACCGACTTGACCTGCTGCTCGCGGTAGGGGACGCCGCGGCGCTTCAGGTAGTCGCGGGCGAGCTTGCACTCGGCGATGCAGTCGCTGCCGGTATACAAGGTCACCGGGAAGATGCGCGCCGCCCGCTTCTCGCTGTAGGAGGCGCCGCTGGTGTCGACCAGATTGGGCGAGCCGAGCGGCGCCTGGCTCGGATCCCTGGCGCCGGGTGGCGGCGGCTGGTCGGAGTAATTCACCTGACCGTCCTGGCCGATCCAGCGGTAGGCGGTCTGCGCCTGTGCCGCGCACAGGCTCAATACGGCCAGCGAGCCGGCCAATAGCGCGCTGCGCAGGCGGCGGGCGTTCATGGTCCGGACATGCCGTTGTGGCGCAGCAGCGCATCGACGCGCGGCTCGCGGCCGCGGAAGGCGCGGAAAGAGTCGAGCGCCGGGCGCGAACCGCCGACGGCGAGAATCTCGCGCCAGAAGCGCTCGCCGGTGGCCGGATCGAGCACGCCGCCGGCTTGTCCGGCGCTCTCCTCGAAGGCGGCGAAGGCGTCGGCGGACAGCACCTCCGCCCACTTGTAGCTGTAGTAGCCGGCGGCGTAGCCGCCGGCGAAGATGTGCGAGAAGCTGTGCGGCAGGCGCTGCCAGTCCGGCGGCGTGAACACCGCCACCTCGCGCCTGACCTTGGCCAGCAGATCGAGCACGCTCCCGCCCGGCGCCAGCTCGCTGTGCACCAGCAGGTCGAACAGGCCCAGCTCGACCTGGCGCAGCGCGTCCATGCCGGCCTGGAAGTTCTTCGCCGCCAGCATCTTGTCGTAGAGCTCGCGCGGCAGCTTGGCGCCGGACTCGACGTGGGCGCTCATGCCCGAGAGCACCTGCCACTCCCAGCAGAAGTTCTCCATGAACTGGCTGGGCAGTTCGACCGCATCCCATTCGACCCCGTGGATGCCCGAGACCGGCAGTTCATCGACCTGGGTGAGCAGATGGTGCAGGCCGTGGCCGCACTCGTGGAACAGGGTGATCACCTCGTCGTGGGTGAAGCAGGCGGGCTTGTCCCCGACCGGGCCGGAGAAGTTGCAGTTGAGATAGGCGACCGGAACCTGGACGCCGGCGGCGATCCGGCGCCGGGCGATCGCCTCGTCCATCCAGGCGCCGCCGCGCTTCTCCTCCCGGGCGTAGAGGTCGAGATAGAAGCGGCCGACCAGCTCGCCGGCGCGCGTGATGCGGAAGAAGCGCACGTCGGGGTGCCAGGCGGGCGCGCTGTCTTGTTCCAGCTTCACGCAAAACAGCGTCTCGATCACCCCGAACAGGCCGCGGATCACCTGCGGCTCGGGAAAGTACTGCTTCACCTCGTCGCCGGAGAAGGCGTAGCGCCGCTGCTTCAGCTTCTCCGAAGCCCAGGCCAGATCCCAGCTCTCCAACTGCGCCAGTCCCAGCTCGGCGCGGGCGAAGTCCCTGAGTTCCGCGATGTCTTTTTCGGCGTAGGGGCGGGCCTTGGCGGCGATCTCGCGCAGGAAGCTCGCGACCTCCTGCGGCGAGTCGGCCATCTTCGGCACCAGCGACAGCTCCGCGTAGTTGCGGTAGCCCAGGAGCTTCGCCTCCTCGGCGCGCAGCGCCAGGATCCTGTCGATCAGCGCGGAGTTGTCCCATTCGGGTTTGCCCAGCTCCGAGGCGCGGGTGGCGTAGGCGCGGTACATGCGGGCGCGCAGCGCCCGGTCGTCGGCGTACTGCATCACCGGCTGGTAGGAGGGCGCGCGCAGGGTGAATTTCCAGCCGGACAGTCCGTCCTTTTCGGCCGCGGCGCGCGCCGCCTGGCGCTCGTCCTCGGGCAGGCCGGCGAGCGAGGCCGCGTCGGTCACGTGCTCGCTGTGGGCGTTGGTGGCATCGAGCAGGTTCTCGGAGAAGCGGGTCTCGATCTCGGCCAGTTCTTCCTGGATTTCCTTGAGGCGCGGCTTGTCGGATTCGGGCAGCTCCGCGCCCGACAGGCGGAAGTCGCGGATGTCGTTGTCGATGATCCGGCGCCGCGCGGCGGTCAGCTGCGGATATTCAGGACCCTGGGCGAGCGCCTTGAACTTGGCGAACAGCGCCAGATTCTGGCCCAGTTCGGAGTAGAAGCGCGTCACCTCGGGCAGCATCGCGTTGTGGGCTTCGCGCCAGGGCGGAATGTCATTGACCGAGTGCAGATGGCCGACGATGCCCCAGGCGCGTGAGAGGCGCTCGCCGGCGTCGGTCAGCGGCTGCACGAAGGCCTCCCAGATGGCCGGCGTCGCGGGCGCGGCGAGCTTCTCCACCGCGGCGCGGTTCTCGGCGAGGAGCTGGCCGATCGCGGACACGACGTGCTCCGGCGCGATCGCGTCGAAGCGCGGCAGGCCGGAGAAATCGAGCAGCGGGTTCATCGCGCGTCACCTCCCGTCACTGCGAGGCCGTAGGCCGCGGCAGTCCGGATTGCCACGCTTCGCTCGCAATGACGGGGCTGGCGGTTCATCGGCCGGTCAGGCGGGACAGAGCCTCACGGTACTTGGCGCTGGTCTTGCTGATGATCTCGGCCGGCAGCTTAGGCCCCGGCGCCCGCTTGTTCCAGTCCAGGGTCTCCAGGTAGTCGCGCAGGTACTGCTTGTCGAAGGACGGCGGGCTCGAGCCGACCTGGTACTGGTCGGCGGGCCAGAAGCGCGAGGAGTCCGGGGTCAGCGCCTCGTCGATCAGATACAGCTTGCCCGCGGCGTCCTGGCCGAACTCGAACTTGGTATCGGCGATGATGATGCCGCGGCCCCGCGCATACTCGGCAGCCTCGGTGTACAGACGCAGGGTGAGGTCGCGCACCGTGGCGGCGAGGCCCGCCCCGAGCAGCTGCTCGACCCGGCCGAAATCGATGTTCTCGTCGTGGCTGCCCATCTCCGCCTTGGTCGAGGGCGTGAAAATCGGTTGCGGCAGTTGCTCGGCGAGCTTCAGCCCTTTGGGCAGAGCGATGCCGCAGACCGCACCGCTGGCCTGGTAATCCTTCCAGCCCGAACCGATCAGGTAGCCGCGCGCCACCGCCTCGACCGGCAGCGGCTTGAGACGTTTCACCACGATGGCGCGACCGCGCACCTGCGCGCGTTCGGCTTCGCCCTTGACCACGCTCTCGGGGTCGATGCCGGTCAGGTGGTTGGGAACGACGTGGGCGAGTCTTTCGAACCAGAAATTGGCGACCGCGGTGAGCACCCCGCCCTTGCCCGGGATCGGATCGGGCAGGATCACGTCGAAGGCGGAGAGCCGGTCGGTGGCGACGATCAGCAGGCGCTGCTCATCGATGGCGTAGATGTCGCGTACCTTGCCGCGGCCCAGAAGCGGCAGACTGGCAATCGAGGATTCGTAGAGAGCTGGCATGGCGATGGGGAACTGGATGAAAAAAGACGATTTTACACATTACTCGCCGCCGTACCAGGCCGCCGCTCATTCGCGGACGTAAGCCTTCTTGGCGTTCTCTCCGGCATCCTCGCGATAGGGGTAGCGCACGTGGCCGTAGCGGATCGCCAGCACCGCCAGGGTCAGCAGGAATATCGCCGCGGTCACCGCGAGCATCCGCCACTCGGTCATGGTCGTGATGTCCAGGATCAGGTAGCGCGCCAGCGCCACCATCGCGATGTACAAAGGAAAACGCACCGGCAGTTGGCCGGACTTGAAGTACTGGCCGATCATCGCCAGCACTTCGAGAAAGAGGAACATCGTCAACAGGTCGGACAGCGCCACCTGGCGCACCTCGACCATGCCGGCGACCTCGCGATACATGGCGACGGTGGTGGCGAAGGCGATCACCAACAGGCCCAGATACTCGACCGCGTCGAGGCCGCCGGAGAGGAACCGGCGCAGCCGGTCGAAGCTGTGCGACTGGATGTCCATGGCGCGATCCCGTCAGTTGACGATCTGGTTGAGCTCCCCCGACTTGTAGCGCTCGGCCATCTTGTCCAGCGACAAGGGCTTGATCTTCGCGGCCATGCCGGCGCTGCCGAAGGCCTGGTAGCGCGCCACGCAGATCTCCTTGGCGGCCTTCTGGGCGTCGGCCAGGAACTTGCGCGGATCGAACTCGGCCGGCTTTTCAAACATGTGGCGGCGCATCGCACCGGTCATCGCCAGGCGGATGTCGGTGTCGATATTGACCTTGCGCACGCCGTGCTTGATGCCGGTGACGATTTCCTCGACCGGCACGCCGTAGGTCTCCTTCATCTGGCCGCCGTATTTGCGGATGATCTCCAGCCATTCCTGCGGCACCGAGCTCGAGCCGTGCATCACCAGGTGGGTGTTGGGGATGCGGGTGTGGATTTCCTTGATCCGCCCGATCGCCAGGATGTCGCCGGTCGGCTTGCGGGTGAACTTGTAGGCACCGTGCGAGGTGCCGATGGCGATCGCCAGCGCGTCGCACTGCGTCCGCTTGACGAAGTCGGCGGCCTGGTCGGGATCGGTCAGGAGCTGCTCGCGCGTCATCCGCCCTTCGGCGCCGTGGCCGTCCTCCTTGTCGCCCTGCATGGTTTCGAGCGAGCCCAGGACGCCCAGCTCCGCCTCGACCGTGACGCCGATGGCGTGGGAGAAGTCGACCACCTGGCGCGAGGTGGCGACGTTGTAATCGTAGGTCGATGGCGTCTTGCCGTCCTCCTTCAGCGAGCCGTCCATCATCACGCTGGAAAAGCCCGAGCGGATCGCGCCCATGCACACCGCCGGGCTCTGGCCGTGGTCCTGGTGCATCACCACCGGGATGTGCGGATAGGCTTCGATCGCTGCCAGGATCAGGTGGCGCAGGAAGGGTTCGGTGGCGTACTTGCGGGCGCCGGCCGAGCCCTGCATGATCACCGGGCTGTCGGTTTCATTGGCGGCCTCCATGATCGCGCGCACCTGTTCCAGGTTGTTCACGTTGAAAGCCGGCAGGCCGTAGCCGTTCTCGGCGGCGTGGTCGAGCAGCTGGCGCATGGATACGAGGGGCATGGTGGTCTCCTATTGGGGTTTAACGAGCGGTTCGGTGCTCGCCGACGCGGACGATCTTGAGCGTGTTGGTGCCGCCGGGCGTGCCGATCGGTTCGCCGATGGTGAGCACGATCAGGTCGCCCAGCAGGACCGCCCCGGCGCGGATCAGTTCGTCCTCGGCCGCGAGCAGCAGTTCGTCGCGGTCGTGGCCGTCGTAGCGGATCAGAAGCGGCGTCACGCCCTTGAAGCAGCTGACCTTGTCGCGCGTGCGGATCGAGGGGGTCAGCGCGTAGATCGGCACGCCGCAGTCCAGGCGCGACAGCCACAGCGCCGTCGCGCCCGATTCGGTGAGCGCGGCGATCGCCTTGACCTTGAGGTGCACCGCGGTAAACAGCGCCGCCATGGCGATCGACTGGTCGATGCGGGTGAACACCCGGTCGAGGAAGTGCCGGTCGAGCGCGACCTCGTCGGATTTTTCCGCCTCGACGCAGACCCGCGCCATCGCCTCGACCGTGTCCACCGGGTATTCGCCCGAGGCGGTCTCGGCCGAGGTCATCACCGCGTCGGTGCCGTCCAGCACCGCGTTGGCGACGTCGGAGACCTCGGCGCGCGTGGGCACCGGGCTGCTGATCATCGACTCCATCATCTGCGTCGCGGTGATGACGAACTTGTTCATCTCGCGCGAGGTCCGGATGATGCGCTTTTGCAGCGCCGGCACCGCGGCGTCGCCGACCTCGACGGCGAGGTCGCCGCGGGCCACCATGACGCCGTCGGTGGCGTGAAGGATGTCCTCGAGATTGGTGATGGCTTCGACGCGTTCGATCTTGGCGATCAAGAGCGCGCTGGAGCCGGCGGCGGCGAGGAGATCGCGCGCCTGGCGCATGTCGCTGCCCGACTTGGGGAAGGAGACGGCGACGAAGTCGACGTCGAGGGCGGTCGCGGTCCTGATGTCCTCCATGTCCTTGGCGGTCAGGGCCGGTGCCGTTAGGCCGCCGCCCTGCTTGTTGATGCCCTTGTTGTTGGACAGCTCGCCGTCGTGGCGCACCTTGCAGTGGATGCGGCGATTCTCGATGTACTCGATATCCATGACGATGCGGCCGTCGTTGAACAGCAACACGTCGCCGGGCACCACATCCTCGACCAGTTCCGGATAATCGAGGCCGACGTGGTCGGCGTCGCCCAGACGGCAATCGGCATCGAGCACGAAGCTCTGGCCGGATTTCAGCATCACTCTGTCGGCCTTGAACTTGCCGACCCGGATCTTCGGCCCCTGCAGGTCGGCCATCACGCCGACCACCCGGCCCGCCGCCTGCGCCGCATGGCGCAGCGCCGCGACGCGATCGCGGTGATCGGCAGCGGTGCCGTGCGAGAAGTTGAGCCGCACCACGTCGGCGCCGGCCGCGACCAGTTTCGCCAGCACCGCCGGATCGGAAGAGGCGGGGCCCAGGGTGATGACGATCTTGGTGAAGCGGTGCATGGCTTGGTTACCGGGAGGTGCTAGCCCCGGGCCCGCTGTTCGAGCACCTCGACGGCGGGCAGCGTCTTGCCTTCGAGAAACTCCAGGAAGGCACCGCCGCCGGTCGAGATGTAACTGATCTGCGGGCCGATGCCGTACTTGAATATCGCCGCCAGGGTGTCGCCGCCGCCGGCGATCGAATAGGCGTCGGACTTTGCGATGGCGCGCGCCAGGGTCTCGGTGCCGTGGCCGAACTGGTCGAACTCGAACACCCCGACCGGGCCGTTCCAGACGATGGTGCCGGCGCGGGCGATCTCCTCGGCCAGGCGTTGCGCGGTGCGCGGCCCGATGTCGAGGATCATGTCTTCTGCTGCCACCTCCCGGGCGTCCTTCACCGTCGCGACGGCGCCGGCCGAGAACTCGGTCGCCGTGACCACGTCGTCGGGGATCGGCACCGAGGCGCCGCGCTTCTCCATCAGTTCGATGATGGCGCGCGCCTCGGGGACCAGGTCGGCTTCGGCCAGCGACTTGCCGATCGGCAGGCCGGCGGCGAGCATGAAGGTGTTACTGATACCACCGCCGACGATCAGGCGGTCCACCTTGTCCGCCAGCGCCTTCAGGATGGTCAGCTTGGACGACACCTTGGAGCCGGCGACGATCGCCAGCAGCGGCTTGGCCGGTGCATTCAAGGCGCGTCCCAGCGCGTCCAGCTCGGCCGCCAGCAGCGGACCGGCGCAGGCGATCGGCGCGTACTTGGCGATGCCGTGGGTGGTCGCCTCGGCGCGATGGGCGGTGCCGAAGGCGTCATTGACGTAGATGTCGCAGAGCTTGGCCATCTTCCGCGCCAGCTCCTCGGAATTCTTCTTTTCCCCCTTGTTCACGCGGCAGTTTTCCAGCAGCACGACCTCGCCGGGCGCGACCGCCACGCCGTCCACCCAGTTCTGCACCAGGCGCACCGGCTTGCCCAGCAGTTCGGTCATCCTCTTGGCGACCGGCGCCAGGCTGTCTTCGGGCTTGAACTCGCCCTCGGTCGGGCGGCCGAGGTGGGAGGTGACCATCACCGCCGCGCCCGCTCCGAGCGCGTACTCTATGGCGGGCAGCGAGGCGCGGATCCGCGTGTCCTCGGTGATGTTGCCGGCGTCGTCTTGCGGCACGTTGAGGTCGGCGCGGATGAACACGCGCTTGCCGCGCAAGTCCTGATCAGAGAGGCGTTTGAAGTTCATGGAAAGACTTCATGAGAAATTATTCGGAGCTGCGGTTCCGGGGGGATTTACAAGGGGGCCCCCCCCTTGTTCCCATAAGGGGGGATAAACAAGGGGAGGGTCTCCCCTTGTTCGTACTCTCCTGCTTTTCCGTCGATCGAAGAAACACTTTTTTGCTCTGGGTCAGGCTTTGGCTATCACCCTGACCATCTCCAGCACCTTGCTGGAATAGCCCCACTCGTTGTCGTACCAGGCGACGATCTTGACGAAGGTGCCGTCCAGCGCCATGCCGGCGTCGGCGTCGAACACCGAGGTGCAGCTCTCGCCGCGGAAGTCGGTGGACACCACCTTCTCTTCCGTATAGGCCAGCACGCCCTTCATCGCGCCCTGGGAGGCGGACTTCATGGCGGCGCAGATCTCCTTGTAGGACGCCTCCTTCATCAGTTCGACGGTGAGATCGACCACCGAAACGTCGGAGGTGGGCACGCGGAAGGACATGCCGGTGAGCTTCTTGTTCAACTCCGGGATGACCACGCCGACGGCCTTGGCGGCGCCGGTCGAGGACGGGATGATGTTCTCCAGGATGCCGCGGCCGCCGCGCCAGTCCTTGTTGGACGGGCTGTCGACGGTCTTCTGGGTGGCGGTGGCGGCGTGCACCGTGGTCATCAGGCCGCGCCTGATGCCCCAGGTGTCGTGCAGCACCTTGGCCACCGGGGCCAGGCAGTTGGTGGTGCAGGAGGCGTTGGAGATGATGGCCTGGCCGGCGTAGGTCTTGTCGTTCACGCCGAACACGAACATCGGCGTGTCGTCCTTGGAGGGCGCCGACATGATCACCTTTCTGGCGCCGGCGGCGAGGTGCTTGGCGGCGGCTTCCTTGGTCAGGAACAGGCCGGTGGACTCGATGACGATGTCGGCGCCGACCTCGTTCCACTTCAGCTCGGCGGGGTCCTTGACCGCGGAGAGGCGGATCTTCTTGCCATTGACCACCAGGGTGTTGCCCTCGACCGAGACTTGGCCCTTGAAGCGGCCGGCCACAGAGTCGTAGCTCAGCATGTAGGCCAGGTAGTCGGGTTCGAGCAGGTCGTTGATGCCGACGATCTCGATGTCGGGGAAGTTTTGCGCCGCGGCGCGGAACACCATGCGGCCGATACGGCCGAATCCGTTGATGCCGACTTTGATGCTCATGTTTTCAGCTCCAGAAATAAAAGTTAAAGCACGCCCTTCACCGTGGCGACGACGTGCTCCACGGTGAAGCCGAATTCCTTGAACAGCACGCCGGCCGGGGCCGACTCGCCGAAACGGTCGAGGCCGATCACCGCCCCCTCCAGTCCCACGTACTTGCGCCAGCCGTCGGTCACCCCCGCCTCGACCGCGACCCGCTTGATGCCGCGGGGCAGCACCGATTCCCGGTAGGCCTGATCCTGGCGGTCGAAGACGTTGGTCGAGGGCATCGATACCACGCGCACCAGGATGCCTGCCTCGGCCAGCTTGAGCTGCGCCTTCATGGCCAGATCGATTTCGGAGCCGGTGGCGATCAATACCGCCGCGGGCTCGCCGGGGCAATCCGAAAGCACGTAGCCGCCGCGGCCGATGGCGGCGATGGTCTTGGCGTCGCGCTTGACGAAGGGCAGGTTCTGGCGCGACAGGCACAGCGAACTCGGCCCGTTGATTCGCTCGATCGCGGCGGCCCAGGCGACGATGGTTTCCATCGTGTCGCAGGGGCGCCAGACGTCCATGTTGGGGATCAGGCGCAGCGTGGCGATCTGCTCCACCGGCTGATGGGTCGGACCGTCCTCGCCCAGGCCGATCGAGTCGTGGGTGAACACGCAGATCTGGCGCAGCCCCATCAGCGCCGCCATGCGCAGCGCGTTCCTGGCGTATTCCGAGAACATCAGGAAGGTGGCGGTGTAGGGGATCAGACCGCCGTGCAGGCTGACGCCGTTGGCCAGCGCGGTCATGCCGAATTCGCGCACGCCGTAGTGGATGTAGTTGCCGCCGCTGTCCTTGGAAACGCTCTTCGAGCCGGACCACAGGGTCAGGTTGGAGCCGGCCAGATCAGCCGAGCCGCCGAGCAGTTCCGGCAGCTTCGGCGCCAGCGCCTCGATGCAGTTCTGGCTGGCCTTCCTGGTGGCGATGGTCTCGCCCTTGGCGTTTACCTTGTCGATGACCGCGGCGACGTGGGCCTGCCAGTCGGCCGGCAGTCGGCGCTCGACGACGCGGCGCTCGAACTCGGCGGCCAGCTCGGGGTGCGCCTTGGCGTAATGGCTGAAGCGGCGCTTCCAGTCTTCTTCCAGCGCCTTGCCCTTGGCGCATCCGTCCCAGGCTTCATAGACTTCCCGGGGAATCTCGAAGGGCGGGAAGTTCCAGCCGATGTGCGGGCGCGCCGCGGCGATCTCCGCGTCGCCCAGCGGCGCGCCATGCACGTCGTGGCCGCCGGCCTTGTTGGGCGAGCCCATGCCGATCACCGTCTTGCAGCAGATCAGGGTCGGCCGGTCCTGGGCCTTGGCGGCATTGATCGCGGCGTGGAGCGCCTCCGGATCGTGGCCGGGGACCTTGGCGATCACGTTCCAGCCGTAGGCCTCGAAGCGCTTCGGCGTGTCGTCGGTGAACCAGCCCTCGACGTGGCCGTCGATCGAGATGCCGTTGTCGTCGTAGAAGGCGATCAGCTTACCTAGGCGCAGGGTGCCGGCGAGCGAGCAGGCCTCGTGCGAGACGCCCTCCATCAGGCAACCGTCGCCGAGGAAGCAATAGGTGCGGTGATCGACGATGTCGTGGCCGGGGCGGTTGAACTCGGAGGCCAGCAGCTTCTCGGCCAGCGCCATGCCGACGGCGTTGGCGATGCCCTGGCCGAGCGGCCCGGTGGTGGTCTCGACGCCGGGCGTGTAGCCATACTCCGGGTGGCCCGGGGTCTTGCTGTGGAGCTGGCGGAATTGCTTGATGTCCTCGATCGACAGGTCGTAGCCGGTCAGATGCAGCAGCGCATAGAGCAGCATCGAGCCGTGGCCGTTGGAGAGCACGAAGCGGTCGCGGTCGGGCCAGTGGGGATTGGTCGGGTTGTGCCGCAGGTGGTGGTTCCACAGCACCTCGGCGATCTCGGCCATGCCCATCGGCGCGCCGGGGTGGCCCGAGTTGGCCTTTTGCACGGCATCCATGGCCAGGGCGCGGATGGCGCTGGTGAGATTGTTGAACACGGGCGGCTCGAAGTCGCTGAAGCTGGAATGGGACATCTGGTTTCCTCGGTCGATCGGGCCCGGCGAAGCCGACAATTATCGGCGAAAGCGGGCCGGTTTGGCTAGTGCCATGGAAGCCGGCACCGGTTTTGGCGATTCACGCCCGCTTGCGGTTCTCCATCAGGCGCAGGATCAGCGGCGTGAAGATCAGTTGCATCGACAGTTCCATCTTGCCGCCGGGGACGACGATGATGTTCGGCCGCGACATGAAGGAGTCATGAATCATGTTGAGCAGGTAGGGAAAGTCGATACCCTTGGGATTGCTGAAGCGGATCACCACGAAGGATTCGTCCAGCGTCGGGATGTCGCGGGCGATGAACGGATTGGAGGTGTCCACCGTCGGCACGCGCTGGAAATTGACGTGGGTCTGGGAAAACTGCGGCGTGATGTAGTTCACGTAATCGGGCATGCGCCGCAGGATGGTGTCGACCACCGCCTCGGTCGAATAGCCGCGCGCGGTCTTGTCGCGGTGCAGCTTCTGGATCCACTCCAGATTGATGATCGGCACCACGCCCACCAGCAGGTTGGCGTGCCGGGCGATGTTGATCTTGTCGGTCACCACGGCGCCGTGCAATCCTTCGTAGAACAGCATGTCGGTGCCGCCGGGCAGATCCTCCCAGGGCGTGAAGGTACCCGGATTCTGCTTGTAGGGGGCGGCCTCCTCGGCGTTGTGCAGGTACTTCCTGACCCGGCCGGTGCCGGTCTCGCCATAGTTGCGGAACAGGGTCTCCAGCTCTTCGAGCAGGTTGGCTTCCGGACCGAAGTGGCTGAAGTGGTTGTTGCCGGCCTCGGCCGCCTCGGCCATCGCGACCTTCATCTCCTTGCGGTCGTAGCGGTGGAAGGAGTCGCCCTCGATGGTCGCGGCCTGGATGTTCTCGCGGCGGAAGATGTGCTGGAAGGTGCGGGTCACCGACGAGGTGCCCGCCCCCGAGGAACCGGTGATGGCGACGATGGGATGTTTGATCGACATGAAAACTCCTATTGCGTGCGAAACAGCGAGCGCGTGCCGAACAGCGGCGAGTCGAAGCCGGCAGATTCCAGGCCGCTGGCATAGTCGGCGTGGTAACTGGCGATCCGATCGACCTCGTGCTTCGAGCCGAAGATCAGGGGCACGTGCTGGTGCAGTTCCGAGGGCAGCACCGTCATCAGGCGGTGGCGCCCGGTGGTGGCTGCGCCGCCGGCCTGCTCGACGATGAAGGACAGCGGGTTGGCTTCGTAGAGCAGGCGCACGCGGCCGGGCTGATCCGGGTGCCTGTTGTCCCTGGGATACATGAAGACGCCGCCGCGCACCAGGATGCGGTAGGTTTCGGCCACCAGCGAGGCGACCCAGCGCATGTTGAAATCCTTGGCCCGGGGTCCGGTCTTGCCGGCCAGGCACTCCTCGACGTAGCGCTTCACCGGCGGCTCCCAGAAGCGTTCGTTGGAGGCGTTGATGGCGAAGACGCTGGTGTCTTCTGGGATGCACATCTTCGGGTGGGTGAGAATGAATTCGCCGATATCGCGGTCGAGGGTGAAGCCGTTGACGCCGTAGCCGGTGGTCAGCACCAGCAGCGTCGATGGGCCGTAGAGGGCGAAGCCGGCGCAGACCTGCTCGGTGCCTGGCTGGAGAAAGTCCTCGAGCTTGGGCGCCTTGCCCGGCCGGGGACTCCTCAGGATGGAGAAAATGGTGCCGACGGAAAGATTCACGTCGCTGTTGGAGGAGCCGTCGAGCGGATCGAACAGCAGCAGGTACTTGCCGCGCGGGTACTTGCCCGGGATGGTGCACAGCGCTTCGTTTTCCTCAGAGACCATGCCGGCCAGATGACCGGCCCAGCCGTTGGCGCTTTGCATCACCTCGTTGCTGATCACGTCGAGCGACTTCCGCTCTTCGTTCCGGCTGCCGGCCAGCGCGCCCTTGGCGACGGCGTTGCTGATCACCTTGCAGGCGGTGCTGATGTCGCTCAGGAGGCCGGAGAAGTCGCCGGTGGCGTGGGCGTGGCGCCGCTGTTCCTCGATGATGAACTGCGTTAGCGTGATGCGGCCGTATTGCATGTATCCCCCTCTTGGTCTGCTGGCGCCCGGTCGTGTTCGCCGAGGTCTTGGCGGGCCGAATTCCCCTCGACCGGAATTTAATGCGCCCGACCCATAAGCGCCATTCACTTTTTCTTATGATAGGAATAAGGTGGGCGAGTTTCTCACCGCGTCAGCTCCAGATAGAGCCTGGGCAGGCGCTCCGGCAGGCGCTCGATCCGGTCCAGGACCATGAACCGGCTGGCACCGAAGATGGCCGAGACGTAGGCGTCGGCGCCCGGGTCGAGGCTGAAGCAGAAGGTGAACACGCCGGCGGCGGCGAGCTCCTCGACCGCGCGGCGCGCGTCGGCGTGGAGATATTGGCCGTCCTCGACATCGACATCGGCCGGCTCCCCGTCGGTCAGGAGCAGCAGCAGCTTCTTCTCCGAGCCGCGTCCGGACAGAGCGCGGCCGGCGTGGCGCAGCGCCGCGCCCATGCGCGTCGACAGTCCGCCCTCGATGCCCGAGAGCCTGGCCTTGCTCTGCTCGCCCCAGGCCTCGGTGTAGCCCTTGATGTGGCGGTAGTTGAGCTCGTGGCGGCTGTTCGAGGCGAAGCCGGCGATGGCGTAAGGGTCGCCCAGGGCGGCCAGCGCCCAGCCGAGCAGCGACACCGCTTCGCGCGACAGCTCCAGGACGGTGGATTCGGCGCCGGGCGGCGTTTGCTTGACCGATTCCGACAGGTCGAGCAGCACCAGCACCGAGATGTCCCGCTGGTAGGGCTCGGTGCGGGTGTGGATGCGCGGGTCGGGGCTGATGCCGCTGCGATTGTCGATCAGCGCATCGATGGCCGGATCGAGGTCGATCTCCGGCCCCTCCTCCTGGCGGCGGACCAGCTTCTTTCCCTGGGGCTTCATCAGGTCGATCAGGCGCTGCAGCGGCCGCGCCAGAGCCGCGTGCTTTGCCAGCAGGCGGTCGATCAGCGCCGGATCGCCCGGCGCCTGCAGCGTCTCATAGACGGTCACCCAGTCGGGGCGGTAGCTGCCTGCCACGTAGTCCCATTCCGGCTGGTGGATGACGATCGGCGCCGCAGCGTTCGCGGCGCTGGTCCTGGGATTGGCGACGTGGTGATCCGAGTGGAACTCGTCCTCGTCGTCGGCATCCTCGAGGAAGATCCACAGATAGCGGTTGTCGTCGCGGTAGCTGACCTCGGTGTCGCGGAAGAACACCTTGGGCGAGCGGAAATCGGCGTGGTGGATCCGGGTCAGGTGCTCCACTCCGAGTTCGACCGCGATGCCGCCGTCTTCCGGGTCCGTCGCCATCTTCTCGTGGAAGCGGTCGACCGCGGCGAGCAGATCCGGATCTTCGTAGCCGTGCTGCGGGTCGAGCAGCGCCAATGACAGCATCGCCGCCAGGTGGCGGATGCAGGAGTGGCCGGGCGGGCAGTCGCCCGGCCGCGGCCTGGGGTGCAGCGCCAGCCACAGCCGGCGCAATCCCGGGTAGCGCCGCATGGCCAGCCATTCGACCCGGGCGTCCTCGAAGGTCTCGATGATCAACTGCTGGTAGCGGTTGAAATTGTCGGCGATCAGCGGCCGGGTCCACAGCCGGTGTGCCGCCAGGTGCGCGATCGCGGCGCGATAGCGGTCGATACCCTTGACCGGCCCCAGATCCTCGTAGGCGTCGGGCAGATGGAAGCCCAGGCGGTCGAGGTGCGGCCAGGACCTGCGCTCGATGTCGAAGGCCTGGGAGTAGGGCGCGAGTTCGTCTTCGAGCGCCCAGAAGCTCCGCAGCGTCAGCCCGAGCTCGCGCTCGTGGTCCGCCAGCAGCGTCCCGTGCCGCTCGCGCATCAGCGCCGCCCGGGCGTCTGCGGCCTGCAGCGAGAAATAGTCCGCCGCCTTATGCAGCTGGCCGCGGTAGCTCTTCAGGCCGTAATCGACCCAGTTCATGACGCCGCCGATGCTCATCTGCGCCAGCAGCGTGTCCACCTGGTCGAGAAAGCAGATCAGCGCGTCGGGCGCCTGTTCGGCGATGCTGCGCACGACGTCGGCATAGACCTGCAGCGCTTCGAAGCTCTCCAGGCGCCGGGCCACCGCCGGCAGTTTGGCCAGGTAGGGCGCGATCGCCGGGGCGGCGCCGGAGGCGGAGAGGCCGCGGGCCATCGCCGCCGCTTCGGGGATCAGCGCCTCGCCGCAGCGCGCCGCCGCCGGCGGCACGGCCTCCAGGAAGATCAGCGGCAGCTCCTGGCCGCGGCCCAGCGCGCACACCGCCGACGCTCCCTCCAGCCAGGCATCGACGCCGGCGGGCGAGAGCAGGCGTTGCGCTTCGGCCAGGCAGGCGGGAAAGACCTCGTCTACGCGCGCGAAGTTGCAGCGCAGGCGGCCGCGGTAAATGCTCGGATCGTCGGCCACGGCCGATGCCTCAGCCGACGATCAGGTCGATCGCGTGTTCCAGCGTCGAGCGGATGTCGCCGTCGTCGGTGATCGGCCGCACCAGCGCCATGCGGCAGGCATCGGGCGCGGCCACCCCCTGGACTATCAGCCTGGCGGCATAGACCAGCAGACGGGTCGAGATGCCTTCCTCCAGACCGTGCCCCTTCAGCGCCCGGGCGCGAGCGGCGATGGCGACCAGCTTGGCCGCGAGATCAAACGCTATCCCGGCTTCCCTGGCGACGATGGCGGCCTCGGTCTGGGCATCGGCGTAATCGAATTCCAGCGCCGCGAAGCGCTGCTTGGTCGACTGCTTGAGGTCCTTGATCAGGCTCTGGTAGCCCGGGTTGAAGGAGATCACCAGCTGGAAGTCGGGATGGGCGTGGACCAGCTCGCCCTTCTTGTCCAGCGGCAGGACGCGCCGGTAGTCGGTGAGCGGATGGATCACCACCGTGGTGTCCTTGCGCGCCTCGACGATCTCGTCGAGATAGCAGATCGCCCCCAGGCGCGCCGCCAGCGTCAGCGGCCCGTCCTGCCAGCGCGTGCCGTCCCGGTCGAGCAGGAAGCGGCCGACCAGATCGGCGGCGCTCATGTCCTCGTTGCAGGCGACCGTGATGAGCGGCCGGTCGAGCCGCCAGGCCATGTGCTCGACGAAGCGCGACTTGCCGCAGCCGGTCGGCCCCTTGATCATCACCGGCAGCCGGGCGGCGTAGGCCGCTTGGTACAGGGCGATTTCCTTGCCCTGGGCCCGGTAATAGGGTTCGGCTGCGATCCGGTAAGGGTCGATGGCGTCCATGGCCGGATTACTTGTGCGCCTTCAGCGATTCGCGCCAGCCCGGGTAGAGCCGGTCGGCGTCGGCGCTGAAGGTTTCGAAGGCGCCCTTCAACTCCGGGTGTTCCTTGGCATAGTCGATCAGATTGACCCCGGCCATCCAGGCGTCGCGCGCCTGCTTCAGCGACTTCGCCCCGGCGACGCCCCCGTCCTTGTGGCCGAAGGCGCCGCCGCCCGAGGTCTGGATGACGTTGCAGTGGCCCAGGTTGTCGAAGAAGCCGGGCAGGCGCAGGGCGTTCATGCCGCCGGAGATGATCCCGGTGGTGGCCTTCATGCCCTGCCATTCCTGGTGGTAGTAGGGACCGTCGGCGGAGTCGCGCTCCAGCATGTAGGCGATGTTGCGGTCGTCCTTCTCGCTCTCCATCTTGCCGTAGCCCATGGTGCCGACGTGGATGCCCGAGGCGCCCTGCAGGCGGGACATCTTGCAATGGACGAAGGCGGTGTAGCCGCGCTTGGACTGCGGGCTGGTCACGGCGCCGTGGCCGGCGCGGTGGTAGTGCAGGAACTGCGCCGGGAAGCGGCGGCGGCAGGTGGTGACCGCGGTCGCGCCGGCGACGTAGCCGTCGACCAGGAAGGCGACGTGGGAAGCGTTCTCGGCGAAGGTCTCGAGGATGAATTCGCCGCGCGCGATCATCTCGAAGGGATCGTCGGCGGTGATGTTGGCCGAGAAGATCTTGGCCTCGCCGGTCTTGTCCTGGGCGCGCCTCATGGCGTCGGCGACCAGGGGTATGGTCTGCCTGAGCGGGGCGAACACCTGGTTGCCCTGCGGCTCGTCGTTCTTGATGAAGTCGCCGCCCAGCCAGAACTGGTAGCAGGCGTCGGCGAAGGGCTGCGGGCGCAGGCCGAGCTTGGGCTTGATGATGGTGCCCACCACCATGCCGCCATTGACCAGCGGCCGGCCCAGGGTGCGCCACAGATCGACGATGTTCACCGCCGGGCCGTCGAACAGCGCCAGGAATTTCGGCGGGATGTAGATGTCGTGCATCTTCGAGTATTCGACGTCGCCCATGCCCTGGTTGTTGCCGATGGTCAGGGTCCACACCGAGGCCAGCATGGCGCGGCCGTCGGTGATGTTGCGGTCGAACAGTTCCACCGGGTAGGCGATCTTGACCAGCTCGCGCGCCTCGTCGATCTCATAGACCAGGGCATCGACGCCGCGAGTGAAGTCGTCGGTGGTGCCGACCTCGACGTTGGTGCCGGTCGAGGACTCCGCCGCGAAGTGGGCGGCGGTGGCGAGGAAGTCGCCGTAGCCGGTCTTGGGCTTCATGATGTAGGCGCACAGCACGTGACGTCCGCCGGCGATCAGGTCGGCCTCCTTGAGGTCGAGGCGCGCGTAGCGGTTCGATTGGTCCATGGTTTTCTCCGTCCTGGGTTGATGGGCTCAGCGGTCAAATCCTGATGGCATCATAGTGCGCGCCATCCATAAAAGACATTCACAGATTTTTATGGCAATCATAAGTGGCCGTCCTGGTGCAGGCGCAGCAGATCGCCCAGCCCGACCGCGTCCAGGTCGGGCAGGACGGCGAGCGCGCCGGCGAAATCCTGGCCGCGGCTGTAGTCATTGACCGTCACCACGGTCGGGATGCCGGCGGCCCGGCTGGCGGCCAGGCCGTTGCCGGAATCCTCCAGCGCCAGGCAGGCGCCGGCGGGCAGTTCCATGCGCGCCAGCACGTACTGGTAGATGTCGGGGGCGGGCTTCTTGGCCGGCACTACGTCGCCGGCGGCGATCAGCTCGAACCAGTTCGTGGCATCCGGCGCCAGGCTGGCGTTGAGCAGGGCGGAGACGTTTTCCGCGCTGGTGGTGGTGGCTACGCCCAGCCGCAGGCCTGCGGCGCGCGCCTGCCCGATCAGCCGCGCGACCCCGGGGCGCAGCGGGATGCCGCCGGCCTCGACCCGTGCCAGGTAGTGGCGCGTCTTGCTCCGGTGCAACTCAACCACCAGGCCCTCAAAATCCGGCCGCGACGGGTAATCGGCTTGGAAGCGTGCGCAGTAGTGGCGGATGCGTTCCTTGCCGCCGGTGACCGCCAGCAGCTCGCCGTACAAGGCCTCGTCCCAAACCCAGGGCAGGCCGGCCTCGGAAAAGGCAGCGTTAAAAGCCGGACGATGGCCGTCGCGCTCGGTGTCGGCGAGCGTGCCATCGACGTCGAAGATCAGGGCGGCGAGCTTCATCGACGGCAGTCTAGCGCGTGCCGCCATAAGCAATAGTCACAAATTCTTATGCCGATGATAAGCTATCGGCTCTTTCCGGGGGTTCGTCGATGAAGCACCTCACGCTGCGCCAGCTCAAGGTTTTCGAGGCGGTCGCGCGCCATCTCTCCTTTTCGCGCGCCGCGGAGGAGCTGCATCTCACCCAGCCGGCGGTGTCGATGCAGGTGAAGAGCCTGGAGGACGAGGCCGGCCTGCCGCTCACCGAGCAGGTCGGCAAGAAGATTTTCCTCACCGACGCCGGCGCCGAGCTGGCGCGCCACGCGCGCCTGATCGAACAGCAACTGGCGGCGGCGGCGGCGGCGCTGGCGGCGATCCGCGGCGTGCGCGGCGGCCACCTGGCGATCGGCCTGGTCAGCACCACCAAGTATTTCGCGCCGCACCTCTTGACGGTGTTCCGCGCCCGCCATCCGGGCATCGAGATCGCGCTCGGCGTGCATAACCGGGAAACGATCGTGCGCCAGTTGGCCGACAACGAGATCGACCTCGCCATCATGGGCCGGGCGCCGCACGAACTGGAGACGGTCGCGGTCGCCTTCGCCGAGAATCCGCTGGTGATCATCGCCGCCCCCGACCACCCGCTGGCCAGGCGGCGCAAGATCGCCGCCGCCGAACTGGCGCAGCAGACCTTCATGATCCGCGAACCGGGCTCGGGCACCAGAATCGCGATGGAGCGCTATTTCGCCGAACAGGGGATGGCCCCTGCGCACACCTTCGAGATGAACAGCAACGAGACGATCAAGCAGGCGGTGATGGCCGGCATGGGCCTGTCCTTCATCTCGGAGAGCACCATCGGCCTGGAGCTGGCGGTCGGCCGGCTCACCCGCCTGCGCGTCGTCGGCACCCCGGTGCTGCGCCAGTGGAACGTGGTGCGCCGCGCCGAGAAGCAGTTGCTGCCGCTGGCGCAGACGTTTCATGACTTCCTGTGCCAGGAGGGCGCGCGGCTGATGCGCGCCGACCAGGAGGCCATCAGGCGGCAGGCTGCCGGCGCCGGGCGGCCGTCGTGATGATGCCGCGCTTCCATTACCCGGGGCCGTTCGTCGCCGGTGCCACCGTTGCCCTGCCGCCGCAGGCGGAGCAGCACGCGCTGCGCGCGCTGCGGCTGCGCCCGGGCGACGAGCTGGTGCTGTTTGACGGCGGCGGCGGCGAATGGCCCGGCCGCCTGGTCGAGGCTGGCCGCGCTCTGCGGGTGATCCTGGGCGAATGGCGCGGGGTCGAGCGCGAGGCGCCGCTGGCCTTGACCCTGGCGCAGGCGCTGGCCACCGCCGACAAGATGGACTGGGTGGTGCAAAAGGCGGTCGAGTTGGGCGCCTGTGCCATCGTGCCGGTGCAGGCTAAGCGCAGCGTGCTGCGCCTGTCCGGCGAGCGGGCCGCGAAGCGGCTTGGCCACTGGCAGCAGGTGATGGTCGCCGCCTGCGAGCAGTGCGGCCGCAACCGCCTGCCGGCGCTCGCCGACGTGATCGATCTGCCGCACTATCTGGCGCAGCCGGCGGCGCATGAAATGCGGCTGCTGCTCTCGCCCGGCGCCGGGACCCGTCTGTCGGCGTTGCCGCGGCCGGCGGGCGCCGTGACGCTGCTGGTCGGGCCCGAGGGCGGCTTCGACCCGGAGGAGGAGGCCGCGGCGCTCTCCGCCGGTTTCCAGCCGGTGTCCCTCGGCCCGCGCGTGCTGCGCACCGAAACCGCCGGCCTCGCCGCGATCGCCGCGCTCATGGCGCTGTGGGGAGATTGGTGATGTTCGAATCCGCGGAACTCGGTCACAGCATCGACAAGAAGCGCTACGCGAAGATCGTGCCGACGCTGCGCGCCGACCTGCTCGACGCGCAGTACGACCTCAAGCAGAGCGGTCGTTTCCCGGTCATCATCCTGGTCAATGGCGTCGACGGCGCCGGCAAGGGCGAGACGGTGAATCTGCTCAACGAGTGGATGGACCCGCGCTTCATCGAGACCCACGCCTTCGGCGAGCCCACCATCGAGGAGCGCGAGCGGCCGCCGATGTGGCGCTTCTGGCGCGCGCTGCCGCCCAAGGGCAAGATCGGCATCCTGTTCGGCAACTGGTACGCCGAGCCGATCACCCGGCACGCGCTGGGCAAGATCGAGCGCGACGAACTCGACGAACATCTGGCCGAGATCAACCGCTTCGAGAAAATGCTCGCCGACGAGGGGGCATTGATCTTCAAGTTCTGGTTCCATCTCGCCAAGGATGCGCAGAAGAAACGCCTGAAATCCCTGGAGAGAGATCCCAAGACGCGCTGGCGCGTCACCGCCGAGGACTGGCGCGCCTGCAAGCATTACGACGACCACATCAAGGCGAGCCAGCACGCCCTGCGCCAGACCAGCCAGGGTCACGCGCCCTGGACCGTGGTCGACGGCTCCGACGAGCGCTACCGCTCGGTCACCGTCGGCACCGTCCTGCTCGAATCGATCAGGAAGCGCCTGGCCTGGGAGGGCGACAGCACCCGGCGCATCACCGCGGCGCCGATCGTCCAGCCGATCGACAGCAGCAACCTCCTGAACCGGCTCGACCTCACCAAGCGGATCGGCAAGCGCCGCTACGCCGAGGAGCTGGAGACCTGGCAGGGCCGCTTGAACCTGCTGACCCGCCAGCCGAAGTTCAGCGGGCGCTCGCTGATCGTGGTGTTCGAGGGCAACGACGCCGCCGGCAAGGGCGGCGCCATCCGCCGCATCACCGGGGCGCTCGACGCGCGCCAGTACCAGATCGTGCCGGTCGCAGCACCGAGCGAGGAGGAGCGCGCCCAGCCCTACCTCTGGCGTTTCTGGCGGCACGCGCCGCGACGGGGGCGGATCGCCATCTTCGACCGCTCCTGGTACGGCCGGGTGCTGGTCGAGCGGGTCGAGGGCTATTGCTCGGAGCCCGACTGGATGCGCGCCTACGCCGAGATCAACGACTTCGAGGAGCAGCTCGCGGCGGCCGGCGCCGTGGTGGTCAAGTTCTGGCTGGCGATTTCACCCGAGGAGCAATTGCGCCGCTTCAAGGAGCGCGAACAGACCCGCTTCAAGCGCTTCAAGATCACCGATGAGGACTGGCGCAATCGCGACCAGTGGCCGCTCTACGAGGCGGCGGTATGCCACATGGTCGATCGCACCAGCACCGGGGTCGCACCCTGGACCCTGGTCGAGGCCAACGACAAGAACCACGCCCGGATCAAGATCCTGAAGACGCTGTGCGCGGCGCTGGAGGGCTGATACCATTTGCCGAAGATAAAGGAGAGCAGCATGGCGGCACAGGAGGATATCGCTGACGGCGGCGCCGGTCTGGTGGCTTGGGTGCGCCAGGCCGCACCCTACATCCACGCCTTCCGCGGCCGCACCTTCGTCATCGCCTTCGGCGGCGAGGTGTTCGGCGGCGGCCCCGAAATCGCCCAGTCGCTGGCCCAGGATCTCAACCTGCTGGAGAGCCTGGGCATCCGCCTGGTGCTGGTGCATGGCGCGCGGCCGCAGATCGACGCCGAGATGGCCAGGCGCGGCCTGAAGCCGCGCTTCCACAAGGGTGTGCGGGTGACCGACGCCGCGGCGCTGGAGTGCGTCAAGAGCGCGATGGGCGTGACCCGGATCGAGATCGAGGCGCTGCTCTCCCAGGGCTTGCCCAACACGCCGATGGCCGGCGCCTGGATGCGCATCACCGGCGGCAACTTCATCACCGCCAAGCCGGTCGGCGTCGTCGACGGCATCGATTACCAATACACCGGCGCTGTGCGCAAGATCATCAGCGCGGAGATCCGCGCCGATCTCGATCAGCAGAACGTGGTGCTGATCACCCCGCTCGGGGTCTCGCCCACCGGCGAAATCTTCAATCTCGCCTGGGAGGAGGTGGCCGAGGCGGTCGCCGTCTCGCTCCAGGCGGACAAGCTGATCTTCCTCTGCGCCGCGAAGGGCGTGGTCGACAAAAAGGGGGGGCTGCTCGAGGCGATCACCGCAGACGAAGCCGAGCGCCTGCTCTCCCGCCGGGTCAAGCAGGCGCCCGAGCTGGCGCGGGTGCTGCCGGTCGCGCTGTCCGCCTGCCGCGCCGGCGTCTTGCGCGTGCATTTCATCGACAGCCGCGCCGACGGCGCCATGCTGATGGAGTTCTTCACCCGCGCCGGCGTTGGCACGGTGATGACCCGGGCACCGCTGGCGCGGCTGCGCGAGGCCACGATCGACGACGTCGGCTCGGTGCTCGCCCTGATCGCCCCGCTCGAAGCCGACGGCACCCTGGTCAAGCGCGGCCGCGAGCGCATCGAGATGGAGATCGGGCGCTTCTCGGTGCTCGACCACGACGGCGTGATCATCGGCTGCGCCGCGATCTATCCCTTCGGCCGCGAGATGTCCGCCGAGATGGCCTGCCTCGCCGTGATGCCGGAGTACCGGCGCAGCGGCTACGGCGACCAGCTGTTGAAGCACATCGCGGCCCGGGCCAAGAAGCAGAAGCTGAAGCGGCTGTTCGTGCTGACCACGCGCGCCGCGCACTGGTTCATCGAGCGCGGCTTCGTCGAGACCGGCGTCGAGGAATTGCCCGAGGCCAAGCGCGAACTCTACAACTATCAGCGGCGCTCGAAGGTGCTGGCGAAGAGCCTCTGAGTCTTCCCGGCGGCCACTTGAGCGGCTTGCCAAGGTCATATGGCGGCCGCACAATGCCGGTTGACCCTTCGCGGGCATGACCCGGCACGATGTTCGAGACTCTGCGCACCCTGCTGCATTCCCTGCGCTTCCGTCTGGCGATCGCCAGCAGCGCGGTGCTGATGGTCGTGCTGCTGCTGGTGGCCGGCAACGGCGTGCGCCTGCTCGACCGGACGCTGACGGCGCAGCAGGACCGGCAGCTGACCCGGATGCAGGGTCTGTTCAACGCCACGCTGGCCGAACCGCTCGAGCACCGCGACCTTTCCGCGCTGACGGCGTTGCTGGGCCGGCTGCGCCAGGACGGCGGCATCGACTATCTGGTGCTGCAAGACGCAGAGGGCGCCGTCGTCGCCAGCGTCGGCCGGGATCCGGCCAGCCCGCTGCCGCCGCAGCGCGCCAGCTATGCCCAACTGCCGGCCGGGGCCAAGCGCTTCGACGGCGTTTGCACGATACACCTTGGCAGCCTGGTGCTCGGCCGTCTCTTTTACGGCATTCCGGTCGGCTACGCGCACGCGGCGAAGAGCCAGTTGCTGTTCCAGAGCACGCTGATCGGCTGGTCGTCGCTGATCCTGAGCGCGATCGCGCTGATCGCGATCGGGCGCTGGCTGACCCGCGATCTGCGCCGCCTGCAGCGCGGCGTCGCGGCCCTGCAGCGGGGCGAAGCCGCGGTCAAGCTGACGGTCTCGGGCAGCGGCGAGATCGCCGAATTGACGCGCGCCTTCAACCAGATGGCGGCGGCGCTCGACGAACGCGTGCGCGCCCTGCAAAAGAGCGAGGCGCGCTTTCACGCGATCGCCGACTACACCTTCGGCGCCGAGGCCTGGCTCGATCCCAAGGGTCATCTGATCTGGGTGAACCGCTCGGTCGAGCGGGTCACCGGCTATACCCCGCAGGAATGTCTGGCAGCCAAGAATATGGTCGAGCTGCTGGTCTACGAGAAGGACCGCGGTCATCTGCTCTCCCAGGGCTGGCAAGCCCTGCGGGGCGGCCAGGGACAGAACTTCGAGACCCGCCTGCAGCGCAAGGACGGTGCGGTGATCTGGGTCGCCCTCAACTGGCAGGCGATCTACGATGCGCAGGGCGGTTATCTCGGCGTGCGCGTTTCTATGAACGAAATCCAGGCGCGCAAGGAGGTCGAGCTGCGCCTGCTGGAGACCGTGGCCGAGCTGCGCCGCGCCCAGGGCCTCTCCGGCGCCTACCTGCGCCGCAGCAACGAGGAGCGGGCGCGGCTGGCAGCGCTGCTCGACGTGCTGCACATCGGCGTCCTGTTCGTCGACACCGATCATCGGGTGATCTACTGCAACGACCCCTATCGCAGCATCTGGGGTTTTGCCCACGACGAGAATCTGGTCGGCACGCGCGAGACCGTCCTGCTCGGCCGCAGCGCCTCGCTGCGCCTGGACAACGCCGCCTTTCTGCTGCATCTGGAGCAGGTCGAGGCGAGCACCGTGACCAGCGCGCCGTTCGAGATCACGCTGGTCGACGGCCGCGTCATCACCGAGATCTCGACCCTGGTGCGCGGTGCCGAGGCCGGCCGGCACATCGGCCGGGTGTGGACCTTCGAAGACGTCACCGAGCGCAAGGAGACCGCCGAACAGCTGACCCAGCTCGCCACCCGCGACCCGCTCACCAATCTCTACAATCGCCGCCGCTTCCACGAGGAGCTGGAGCGCATGCTGCCCGATGCCGCCCGGCGCGGCGGCCAGGTCGGCCTGCTGGCGATCGACCTCGACGGCTTCAAGCCGGTCAACGACCGCTTCGGCCACCAGGCCGGCGACGAGGTGCTGGTCACCCTCGCCCAGGAGGTCAGCGCCACCATCCGCCGCAACGAGATGTTCTTCCGCCTGGGCGGCGACGAGTTCGCCGTACTCGCCTCGGACAGCACCGAGGAGGATATGGTCGGTCTGGCCAAAAGGGTAGGCAGCCGCATCGCCGAGACCCGCTTCGTCTTCGCGGGCCAGGAGACGCGGCTCACGGCCAGCCTGGGCATCGCCCTCTACCCGGCGCACGCGGGCACCGCCGAGTTGCTCGTGGCATACGCCGACCAGGCCATGTACCAGGCCAAGAGCAGCGGCAAGCACGGCTGGCAGGTGTATCGCAAGGAGGTGCGGCACTGATCGCGGGCGGCGATTCGCGCTACAATCCGCCGTCGCTATCAGCAGAAGGAAACCCCATGGCACGCATGGTCAATTGCATCAAACTCGGCCGCGAGGCCGAAGGTCTCGATTTCCCGCCGATGCCCGGAGAGGTCGGCAAGCGGATCTACGAGAACGTCTCCAAGGAAGCCTGGCAGCAGTGGGTCAAGCAGCAGACCATGCTGATCAACGAGAACCGCCTCAACCTGGCCGACGCCCAGGCGCGCAAGTATCTGGCCGAGCAGGTGCAGAAGCACTTTTTCGGCGACGGCTCGGACAAGGTTTCGGGCTTCGTGCCGCAGTAATCCCGGCACTGCGTGGCAGCCTAGATCGCCACGCTGCGCTCGCGATGACGGCGTTGCTGGGAGGGGGCCGGGGGTAGGCAATAACTCAGCCGGCCACTTCCCGCTCGATCGCCTCCAGGCCGATGTGGCGGACGTCGCGTCCCTTGGCCATATAGACCACGTATTCGGAGATGTTCTTGGCGTGATCGCCGATGCGTTCGATCGACTTGGCGATGAACATCAGGTCGATCGAGCGCGAGATGGTGCGCGGGTCTTCCATCATGAAGGTGATCAGCTGGCGCATCACGCTCTTGAACTCGGCATCGACCTCCTTGTCCTGGCGCACCACCTGGGCGGCGGCGTTGAGATCCATGCGGGCGTAGGCGTCGAGCGCCATGCGCAGCATGCCGACGGCGTCTTCCGCCATATGGCTGAGATCGATGCGCGGCATCAGGGCGGCGCCGGCATCGTGGATCGATTTGCCCACCTTGGCGATTTTCTTCGCCTCGTCGCCGATCCGCTCCAGGTCGGTGATGGTCTTCACCACCATCATCACCATGCGCAGATCCACCGCGGTCGGCTGGCGCCGGGCGATGATCTGGGTGCAGGCCTCGTCCAGTTCGACTTCCAGGCGATTGACCTGATGATCGTTGTCGATGGTCAGGTCCAGCAGGTTCGGGTCGCCGTCGATCAGCCCCTTCATGCCCTGGACGATCTGCTGCTCGACCAGCCCGCCCATCTGCAGCACGCGGGTGCGGATGTTTTCGAGATCGGTGTCGTACTGCTTGACGATGTGTTCGTGGCTCATGGCGGCAATTCCCGGGGTCGAGTTGTCAGAATCTAGCAGATCATTATGAAGGAATTGTTGCGCCGGCGCGGCGCAGCGTTTTCACGCCCGCGGCCGTGGCCAGGAGCAGCAGGTCGGCGCCGCGCAGCGCGAACAGGCCGTTGGTGACGACGCCGGGAATCTGGTTGATGCGGGTCTCCAGTGCCACTGGATCGGTGATGGTGAGGCCATGCACATCCAGGATCTGGTTGCCGTTGTCGCTGACGAAACCCTCGCGCAGCCGCGCCTGACCGCCCAGCCCCGCCAGTTCCCGGGCGACGTGGGCGCGGGCCATGGGGATGACCTCCACCGGCAGCGGAAACTTACCCAGGGTGGCGACCAGCTTGCTCTGATCGCAGACGCAGACGAAGGTCCGGGCCACCGCCGCGACGATCTTCTCGCGGGTGAGCGCGCCGCCGCCGCCCTTGACCATCATCAGCTCGGCATTGATCTCGTCGGCGCCATCGACGTAGATCGGCAGGCTGTCGACCTCGTTCAGGTCGAGCACCCGGATGCCGTGAGCCTCCAGCCGCTTCCGGCTGGCGTCGGAGCTGGCCACCGCGCCGGCCAGCCTAGCCTTGATCGGCGCCAGTTCGTCGATGAAGAAGTTCGCCGTCGAGCCGGTGCCGACGCCGATGATCGCGCCCTCGCCGATGTTGGCCGCGACGTAGTCGCGCGCCGCGCGCGCCACCGCCTGTTTCAGTTGGTCCTGGGTCATGTTCATTTTTTTCTTTTCGGTGGCAGGTCGGTGCAGGTGCCGTGGGCGGCCTCGGCGGCCAGGCCGATCGACTCGCCCAGGGTCGGGTGCGGGTGGATGGTCTTGCCGATGTCCACGCTGTCGGCGCCCATCTCGATGGCCAGCGCCACTTCGCCGATCAGGTCGCCGGCGTTCGGGCCGACGATGGCGCCGCCGATGATCCGGCCGCTCTCGGCGTCGAACAGCAGCTTGGTGAAGCCGTCGTCGGCGCCGTTGGCGATGGCGCGGCCGGAGGCCGCCCAGGGGAAGAGCCCGCGCTCGTAGGCGATGTTCTGCGTCTTTGCCTGCTCCTCGGTCACGCCCACCCAGGCGATCTCCGGATCGGTGTAGGCCACCGACGGGATCACCGCGGCGTCGAAGAAGGACTTCATTCCGGCCGCGGCCTCGGCGGCGACGTGGCCCTCATGCACCGCCTTGTGCGCCAGCATCGGCTGGCCGACGAGATCGCCGATGGCGAAGATGTGCGGCACGTTGGTGCGCATCTGGCGATCGACCGGGATGAAGCCGCGGGCATCGACGGCGACGCCGGCGCGCTCGGCGTCCAGCCCGGCGCCGTTGGGCGTGCGCCCGACCGCGACCAGGATCCGGTCATAGAGCTGGGCCCCCGGCGGCGCCTGCTTGCCCTCGAAGCTCACCTTGAGTCCCGCGGCTGCGACCTCGACCGCGGTGACCCGGGTCTCCAGCATGACTTTGTCGAAGCGCCTGGCGTTCCTCTTCTCGAACACCTTGACCAGATCGCGGTCGGCGCCCGGCATCAGGCCGTCTTGCATCTCGACGACGCTGATCTTCGCCCCCAGCGCCGAATACACGGTGGCCATCTCCAGGCCGATGATGCCGCCGCCGATCACCAGCAGGTGCTCGGGCACGCCGGCCAGTTCGAGCGCGCCGGTGGAGTCGACGATGCGCGGATCCTCGGGCACGAAGGGCAGCCGCACCGGCCGGCTGCCGGCGGCGATGATGGCGTTCTTGAACTTCACCAGCTTTTTCCCGCCCTCGGCCTCCACCGTCAACTGATGGGGATCGAGGAAGCGGCCGACGCCGGTGAGCACCGTCACCTTGCGCGCTTTCGCCATCGCGGTGAGGCCGCCGGTGAGCCGGGCCACGACCGCATTCTTGTGTGCGCGCAAGCGGTCGAGATCGACCGTCGGTGCGGCGAAGGTGACGCCGAGCTTGGAAAAATGCGCCGCCTCCTCCATCACCGCCGCGACGTGAAGCAGCGCCTTCGAGGGGATGCAGCCGACGTTGAGGCAGACGCCGCCCAACGTGGCGTGGCGCTCGACCAGCACCGTCGATAGGCCCAGGTCGGCGGCGCGGAAGGCGGCCGAGTAGCCGCCCGGTCCCGCGCCCAGCACCAGCAGATCGCATTCGAGATCGGCGCTCGCCGCGGCTTGTGCAGCCGGCGCCGGGGTCGGTGCGGCGGCCGGCGCGGCGGCGGGGGCAGAAGCCTCGGCCGCCTCTGCCGTTTCGAGCAGCAGCACCAGCGTGCCCTGGGACACCTTGTCGCCGATCTTGAGCTTCACTTCCCTGACCACGCCGGCGGCCGGGGAGGGCACCTCCAGCGCCGCCTTGTCGGACTCCAGCGTCAAGAGCGGATCTTCGGCCTTGATGCTGTCGCCGGCTTTCACCATCACCTCGATCACCGGCACGTCGTGGAAATCGCCGATGTCCGGCACCGTCACTGCTATCAGTTGGCTCATCGCTATTTCCTAGAGCATCGTCCGGCGCATGTCGCCGAGCAATTGGCCGAGCAGCGCGGTGAATCGCGCCGCGGTGGCGCCGTCGATGACGCGGTGGTCGTAGGAGAGCGACAGCGGCAGCGTCAGGCGCGGGACGAAGGCTTTGCCGTCCCACTTGGGCTTGATCTCGCTCTTCGAGACGCCCAGGATCGCCACCTCGGGGGCATTGATGATCGGCGTGAAGGCGGTGCCGCCGATGCCGCCCAAGGACGAGATCGAGAAGCAGCCGCCCTGCATTTCGGCGGCGCTGAGCTTGCCCTCGCGCGCCTTTTTGGCGAGCCCTGCCATGTCGCCGGCGATCTCCAGCACGCCCTTCTTGTCGGCGTCGCGGATCACCGGCACGACCAGGCCGCTCGGGGTGTCGGCGGCGAAGCCGATGTGGCAATACTGCTTCAGCACCAGCTGCTCGCCGTCCAACGAAGCGTTGAATTCCGGATGAATCTTCAGGGCCCAGACCACCGCCTTGATCAGGAAGGCGAGCAGGGTCAGCTTCGGCTTGTCCGGGGCGGCGTTCTTCTCCTGGTTTACCGCGATGCGGAAAGCCTCCAGCTCGGTGATGTCGGCCTCGTCGAACTGGGTGACGTGCGGGATCATCACCCAGTTGCGGTGGAGGTTGGCGCCGGAGATCTTCTGGATGCGCGACAGCGGCTGCATCTTGACCGGGCCGAACTTGGCGAAGTCGACCTGGGGCCAGGGCAGGAGATCCAGGCCGGCGCCGGCAGATGCCTGGGGTGGCGCCGAGGCGAGTGCCGCCTTGACGTAGCCCTGCACGTCTTCCCTGAGGATGCGGCCCTTGGGGCCCGAGCCCTTGAGCTTGGCGACATCGACGCCCAGCTCGCGCGCGAAATGACGTATCGAAGGGCTGGCGTGGGCGCGGGTGCCTGGCGCGGCCTCGGCTGCGGCGGGGGCTGGGGCTGGAGAAAGGGGCTTGGGGGCCGGCGCTGCGGCGATCGGCGTCGGCGCGGGCGGGATCGGGGCTGCGGCGAGCGGCGCCGGCTGAGGCGCGGAGACGGCCGCCGCTGCGGGCCCGGTCGCGGCGGCCTCGGTTTCCAGGGTCAGCACCAGCGTGCCCGCGGACACCTTGTCGCCGAGCTTGACGCTCACTTCCCTGACCACGCCGGCGGCGGGCGAGGGCACCTCCATCGCCGCCTTGTCGGATTCGAGCATCAGCAGCGGGTCTTCTGCCTTGATGACGTCGCCGGGCTTGACCAGCACCTCGATCACCGGCACGTCGTGAAAATCGCCGATGTCCGGCACCTTGACTGCTATGGTCTGCGACATGAGTGCTCCTAGACCGTGACGGGGTTGGGCGTGTTCGGATCGATGCCGTACTTGGCGATCGCTTCGGACACCCGGCTGGGCTCGATCTGGCCCTCGTCGGCCAGCGCCTTCAGCGCGGCGAGCGCGACGAAGTGGCGGTCTACCTCGAAGAACTGGCGCAACTTCTCGCGCGTGTCCGAGCGGCCGAAGCCATCGGTGCCGAGCACCACGTAGCGGCGCGGCACGAAGGCGCGGATCTGCTCGGGCAGCGCGCGCACGTAGTCGGTCGAGGCGATCACCGGGCCGCGCGTGTCTTTCAGGCAGCGCTCGACGTGGGAGAGGCGGGGCGCGGCCTGGGGGTTCAACATATTCCAGCGCGTTGCCGCCCGGCCGTCGCGGCTGAGTTCGGAGAACGAGGGGCAGCTCCAGATGTCGGCGTCCACCCCCCATTCTGCCCGCAACAGCTCGGCCGCCGCGATCACCTCGCGCAGGATCGCGCCCGAGCCCAGGAGCTGCACGCGCGGGGCGTTGCTCGCCGCGCCCTTGGCAAACAGGTACATGCCCTTCAGGATGTCGCGCTCAGCGCCCTCGGGCATGGCCGGGTGCTCGTAGTTCTCGTTCAGCAGCGTCAGGTAGTAGAACACGTCCTCCTGCTCGCGGTACATCCGGCGCAGGCCGTCGGCGACGATCACCGCCACCTCGTAGGCGAAGCTCGGGTCGTAGGAGACGCAGTTGGGAATCAGCGCCGACTGCACGTGGCTGTGGCCGTCCTCGTGCTGCAGCCCTTCGCCGTTGAGGGTGGTTCTGCCCGAGGTGCCGCCCAAGAGGAAGCCGCGGCAGCGCGAGTCGCCGGCCGCCCAGGCCAGGTCGCCGAAGCGCTGGAAGCCGAACATCGAGTAGTAGATGAAGAAGGGCATCATCTGCACGCCGTGGGTGCTGTAGGAGCTCGCGGCGGCCATCCAGCTGGCCATGGCGCCGGCCTCGGTGATGCCCTCCTGGAGGATCTGGCCGCTCTTCGATTCCTTGTAGAACATCAGCTGGTCGGCGTCCTGGGGCGTGTAGTTCTGGCCCACCGAGGACCAGATGCCGAGCTGGCGGAACATCCCCTCCATGCCGAAGGTGCGCGACTCGTCTGCGACTATCGGTACCACGTGTTTCCCGACTCTCTTGTCCTTGACCAGGATGTTCAGCAGGCGCACGAAGGCCATCGTGGTCGAGAATTCGCGGCCGTCGCCGGAGGCCTTGAGCAAGGCCTCGAAGGCCGGCAGTTCCGGCACCTCCAGCGGCTCGGCGCGCAATCTGCGGCTGGGCAGGAAGCCGCCCAGCGCCATGCGCCGCTCGCGCATGTAACTGATCTCGGGCGTGTCCTCCGGCGGCAGGATGTATTCGAGGTTCTCGACCTGCTCGTCGGTGAGCGGCAGCTTGAAGCGGTTGCGGAAGGCGATCAGCGAGGTGGTGCCCATCTTCTTCTGCTGGTGGGTGATGTTCTGCGCCTCGCCCGACTCGCCCATGCCGTAGCCCTTGATGGTCTTGGCCAGGATCACCGTCGGCTGGCCCTGGTGGGCCATCGCCGCGGCGTAGGCGGCGTAGATCTTGTGTGGGTCGTGGCCGCCGCGGTTCAAGCGCCAGATGTCGTCGTCCGACCAGTTGGCGACCATCGCGCGCAGCTCCGGATACTTGCCGAAGAAGTGCTCGCGGACGTAGGCGCCGTCCTTGGACTTGAAGGTCTGGTAGTCGCCGTCTACGCATTCGGCCATGCGCTTTTGCAGGATGCCGGTCTTGTCCTGGGCGAGCAGCACGTCCCAGTAGCCGCCCCAGATCACCTTGATGACGTTCCAGCCGGCGCCGCGGAAGTCGGCCTCCAGTTCCTGGATGATCTTGCCGTTGCCGCGCACCGGACCGTCCAGACGCTGCAGGTTGCAGTTGATCACGAAGATCAGGTTGTCGAGGTGTTCGCGTCCCGCCAGGCCGATCGCGCCCATCGACTCGGGCTCGTCCATCTCGCCGTCGCCCATGAAGGCCCAGACCTTGCGGTTCTCGGTCCTGGCCATGCCGCGGTCGTCGAGATACTTCATGAAGCGCGCCTGGTAGATCGCCTGCAGCGGGCCCAGACCCATCGACACCGTCGGGAACTGCCAGAAGTCGGGCATCAGCCAGGGATGCGGATAGGAGGACAGACCCTTGCCGCCGACCTCGCGGCGGAAGTTGTCCATCTGCTCGCGCGACAGGCGGCCGAGCATGAAGGCCCGGGAATAGATGCCCGGCCCGGAGTGGCCCTGGATGTACACCAGGTCGCCGCCGTGCCCTTCCGAGGGAGCGTGCCAGAAGTGGTTGAAGCCGACGTCGTAGAGCGTCGCGGCCGAGGCGAAACTGGCGATGTGGCCGCCCAGGCCGGAGTTGCCCCGGTTGGCGCGCAGCACCATCGCCAGCGCGTTCCAGCGCACGTAGGCACGGATGGTGTTCTCCAGTTCGTGATTGCCCGGACTGGGTTCCTCCTTGCCGACGGGGATGGTGTTGAGGTAGGCGGTGGTGGCCTTATAGGGCAGGTTGATGCCTTCGCGGCGCGCCCGCTCGACCAGCTTCTCGATCAGAAAATGGGCGCGCTCCGGGCCCTCCCGCTCGATTACGCCGGAGAGCGCTTCCAGCCATTCCTGGGTTTCCTGCGCGTCCGGGTCGTCGACGGGCGGGCTCTCGGGTACAGCGGACATGTTGATCTCCTCTTGGACGTGTCGTCCGATTTTCGGACAGCTTAATACGAACCGCGCTGACGTGGTCGGCCCGGGTCGAACGGGGGTAAGCGTTTTCCGCATTATAAAAGGCACATCCGCATTGTGCAATATGGCCGCTCGCCCACGGCGCCCGGCGCTGGCCGCGACTGCCCACTTGACGCATATCAAGCCCGCGCGAGCCGCGAAGCAATAATCTGTAAAATCGTCAAACTTTTGAAAGCAAGCAAACATGGCAGCAACCCAACCCGCGCCGTCCCACTCCCGGCAGCTCCTCTCCGGCAACGAAGCGATCGCGCGTGCCGCCTGGGAGTCCGGCGTCAGGGTGGCCTCGGCCTATCCCGGCACGCCCGCCACCGAGATGCTGGAGAATCTCGCCCGCTATCCCGACACCTACGCCGAGTGGTCGGTCAACGAGAAGGTCGCGCTGGAGGTCGCCATCGGCGCCTCGATGGCCGGCTCGCGCTCCTTCTGCGCGATGAAGCACGTCGGCCTGAACGTCGCGGCCGATGCGCTGATGACCCTGACCCTGACCGGCGCCGCCGGCGGCATGGTGATCGCGGTGGCCGACGACGTCGGCCTGTCCTCCTCGCAGAACGAGCAGGATTCGCGCTTCTGGGGCCGCTTCGCGCATCTGCCGCTGCTCGAACCGGCCGACTCGCAGGAAGCGCACGACCTGGTCGTCGCGGCCTACGAGCTGTCGGAGCGCTTCCAGGTGCCGGTGCTGCTGCGCCTGACCACGCGCATCTGCCACGTCAAGGGCATGGTCACGGTGGGCGAGCGGACGGCGCATGCCTCCGCCGGCTTCGTCAAGGATGCGCGCCGCTGGGTGATGGTGCCGGGCAACGCCAAGGCGCGCATTCCGCTGATGTACGAGCGGGAAGCGAAGCTGCGCGCCGAGGCGGAGGTCTCGCCCTTGAATTATGTGGTCAAAGGCGCAGACCGCCGCGTCGGTTTCATCGCCACCGGGCCGGCCTGGATGCACGTGCAGGAGGCCTTCCCGGATGCGCCGGCGCTGAAGCTGGGCCTCTCCTATCCGGCGCCGCTGGAGATGATCCGCGCCTTCGCCGCCAGCGTCGACCGGCTCGTGATGGTCGAGGAGACCGAGCCGCTCTTGGAGATGGAGCTGAAAGCCGCCGGCATAGACTGCCACGGCAAGGACCTGCTGCCCAAGATCGGCGAGCTGGCCCCGGAGATACTGAAGCCCGCGGTCGCGCGCCTCTTGGGCGAGACGCTGCCCGCGCCGGCGGCCAAACCGGCCCAGGTGTTTCCCCGGCCGCCGACGATGTGCGTCGCCTGCCCGCATCTGGGCGTCTATTACACCCTGGCGCAGCTCAGGAACGTCACCATCGCCGGCGACATCGGCTGCTACACGCTGGGCGCCGGCCATCCCTGGCACGCGCTCGACTCGACCATCTCGATGGGCGCCTCGATGGGCGTGGCGCTCGGCCTGGACAAGGGCAGGAGCGAGTCCGACCGCGACAAGAAGATCGTCGCCGTGATCGGCGACTCGACCTTCCTGCACATGGGCATGCAGGGCCTGCTCGACATCACCTACAACCAGGGGAATGTCACCGTCCTGCTCCTCGACAACCGCACCGTCGGCATGACCGGCGGCCAGGACAACCCGGCCACTGGCCGCGACATCCGCGGCGACGCGGCGCCGCGGGTGGACTTCGTCAAGATCTGCGAGGCGCTGGGCGTCAAACCCGAGCGCATCCGCAAGGTCGATCCCTACCAGCTGCCGGTGCTGTTCAAGGCGCTGCGCGAGGAGACCAAGATCCCCGAACCCTCGGTGATCATCACCGACCGCCCCTGCGTGCTGATCGGCGACTTCAAGCGGCAGAGCCCCTATACCGTGGAAGCCGACAAGTGCACCGGCTGCGGCAACTGCATCGACATCGGCTGTCCGGCGATCCACGTCAAGCGGCGCGAGAAGGCGGTCAAGCCCTCGGGCAAGGAAGTGGAACTGCAGTTCGTCGGCATCGAGACCGCCGCCTGCACCGGCTGCGGCCTCTGCCTCCAGCCCTGCGCGCCGGGGGCCATCGTCGCCGCGGCGACGCTCGCATCGATCAACGTCTTGAAGAAGCATTGAGGAAATTGCATGAAAAATGAAGTGACCAACATCCTGGTCGTCGGCATCGGCGGCCAGGGCGTCATGACCGCCACCGAGATCCTCGCCGAAGCGGCGATCTCGCTCGGCCACGACGTCAAGAAGACCGAAGTCGCCGGCATGGCGCAGCGCGGCGGCGTCGTCTCCTCGCACCTGCGCTTCGGCGAGCGGGTGCTCTCGCCGCAGATCGCGCCGGGCGAGGCCGACCTGATCGTCGGCTTCGAGTCGGCCGAGGCGCTGCGCTGGATCCACTACCTTCGGCCGGGCGGACGGGTGCTGATGAACACCGCGCGGCTGGTGCCGCCGGTGGTCAGCGGCGGCCTCTACGACTACCCCGCGGATCCCGTCGCAGAGATCCGCGCGCTGGGCATCGAGGTGCACGCCTTCGACGCCATGGCCATCGCCCTGGAACTGGGCGACGTGCGCCTGGGCAACAGCGTGATGCTGGGCGCCATCGCCGACCACCTGCCGTTCTCCGCCGAGGTGCTGCTGGAATTCATCCTGCGCCGCTTCAGACTCAGGAAGCCCGCGATGGTCGAGGCCAATGCCAAGGCCTTCGCCGGCGGCCGCGCCGCCGTGGCTTCTTCGGCCGCGCCCGCGGCGGAGCCCGCCTGATGAGCGCCGTGCTGCTCGACGGCAACGCCCTCTCCGCCAGCATCCGCGCCGGCCTCGCGACCCGCGCCGCAGCGCTCGCCGCGCGCGGCGTCACGCCCTGTCTGGCGGTGATCCTGGTCGGCGAGGACCCCGCCTCCAGCGTCTATGTGCGCAACAAGGTCGCCGCCTGCGAGAAGGCCGGCGTGCGCTCGCTGAAGGACGTTTATCCGGCGGAGGTGGACCCTGCCGTGGTCTTCGCCCGGATCGCAGCATTGAACGCCGACCCCGGCGTGCACGGCATCCTGGTGCAGCTGCCGCTGCCCAAGCGCTTTGACGCCGAGGCGGTGCTCGAAGCGATAGATCCGGAGAAGGACGTAGACGGCTTCCACGCCGAGAACGTCGGCGCGCTGATGCAGGGCAAGCCGCGCTTCATCCCATGCACGCCCTACGGCGTCATGGAGATGCTGAAGAGCCGGGGCGTGGCGTTGAAGGGCGCCGAGGCGGTGATCGTCGGGCGCAGCAACATCGTCGGCAAACCGATGGCCATGCTGCTGCTCGCCGCCGGCTGCACCGTCACCGTCTGCCACTCGCAGACCCGCGATCTCGCCTTCCACACCCGGCGCGCCGACATCCTGGTGGCGGCGGTCGGGCGGGCCAGGATGATCACCGGCGACATGATCAAGCCAGGCGCCACGGTGATCGACGTCGGCATCAACCGCCTGCCCGACGGCAAGCTCTGCGGCGACGTGGACTTCGCCTCGGCCAGCGCAGTTGCGGGTATCATCACGCCGGTGCCCGGCGGTGTCGGGCCGATGACCATCACCATGCTGCTGGCCAACACCATCGAGGCGGCCGAGCGCAGATCCGAGAGATAGAGAATGAAAGCGAGCAAGGAACATCCCCAGCCCATCGTCGGCATCGTCATGGGTTCCGATTCTGACTGGCCGGTGCTGCGCGCCGCGGCCGTGATCCTGAAGGATTTCGGCGTCGGCTACGAGGCCCGCGTGCTCTCCGCGCACCGCACCCCCGACGCCGCCCTTGACTACGCCTCCAGTGCTGCCGGGCGCGGCCTCAAGGTGCTGATCGGCGCGGCCGGCGGCGCCGCCCACCTGGCCGGCGTGCTGGCCGCCAAGACCGAGCTGCCGGTGCTCGCCGTGCCCATGCCCTCGAAGCATCTGCAGGGCCTCGACTCGCTGCTGGCGATGGTGCAGATGCCCGGCGGCATCCCCGTCGCCACCTTCGCCATCGGCGAGGCCGGCGCCACCAACGCCGCGCTGTTCGCGGTCGCGATGCTGGCCCTCTCGGACCCGGCGCTGGCGAAGAAGCTCAGCGAGTTCCGCGTCCGCCAGACCAAGAAGGTGTTGGCCAAGACCCTGCCCGACCTGCCCTGAGGGCGCTGCAGTGAATGAGCAGATCGCCCGCGCCGCGGCACTCTTGCGCGCCGGCGAGCTGGTCGCCTTTCCGACCGAGACGGTCTATGGCCTGGGGGCCGATGCCTCCAATCCGCAAGCGGTGGCGAAGATCTTCGCCGCCAAGGGCCGTCCCGCCGACCATCCGCTGATCGTCCATATCGCCGGCGTCGACAAACTCGACGCCTGGGCGCGCGAGGTGCCCGACGCAGCGCGAGCGCTCGCCGCGGCCTTCTGGCCGGGTCCCCTGACCCTGATCCTGAAGCGCTCCGGACTCGTCCCCGACGCCGTCACCGGCGGCCAGGACACCGTCGGCCTGCGCGTGCCGAATCATCCGCTGGCGCTGGCGCTGCTCGCCGAATTCGGCGGCGGCGTCGCCGCACCCTCGGCCAACCGCTTCGGCCGCATCAGCCCGACCACCGCCGCCCACGTCCGCGCCGAACTGGGCGACGCGGTGCCACTGGTGGTCGACGGCGGCCCCTGCGCCGTCGGCATCGAGTCCACCATCGTCGATCTCTCGCGCGGCGCCCCGGTGGTGCTGCGGCCCGGCGCGATTTCCGCAGACGACATCATGCGCGTGCTGGGCAGCGCGCCCGAAGAGGCTACGTCCGGCGAATCTCCGCGCGTCTCAGGCTCGCTGGCGGCGCACTACGCACCGTCCTCGTCGCTGCGCCTGGTCGTCGCTGCGGAGCTCGAAGCCGCGGCGCAAGACGCGCTGGCGCAAGGCCTGCGCGTCGCGGTGCTCTGCCGTTGTTCACAGCCCTTTGCCGCCGCCGAACTGGTCTGGCATACCGCGCCCGATGACCCCGCTGGCTACGCCCACGAGCTCTACGCCGCGCTGCGCCAACTCGACGCCATTGGCCCCGACCTGATCCTGGTCGAGGCGCCGCCGCAGGAGCCCGCCTGGCGAGCCGTCGCCGACCGCCTCGCCCGCGCCGCCCGCGGCTCGGGCGAACAAGACGAAACCTGAGGAATTTTTGATATACTGCGCGCCTCGTGTGGGGAAGTAGCTCAGCTGGGAGAGCGCTGCGTTCGCAATGCAGAGGTCGGGAGTTCGATCCTCCTCTTCTCCACCATCCAACAGTCCAAGCAGTCCGAAAATTGTCCCTGGAAGCATAACCGTGCCGTTCGGCACGCTTATGCTTCCGAAAAGCCGCGGCACGCATATGCTTCCGGTACTGCGTGAATAAAGCCGATGCGCGAAAAGCACATCGGCTTTTTTGCGCTCAAGATGGAAGGCAAAGACGGCTGGCGATAGGGAAAATCGGCACTGAATGACACGGCTATGTCTATGTGATTGGTGCCGCCGCCCTATGCTTGGAGCCAGCTTCGACGTTCAAAGGCGGCTGACGTCCGGGCGAAAAGAAGCCCGCACAAGGCGGGCTTAAATCCAGTTCCAAAGGAGGAGGTTCTGGAGGAGACGGTACGAACTCTACGGACAATGCTGCATTGCAGCAAACGATGATTATTAACTTGTTAAGTTAATAAATCTAACTCGTTGGCACAACCATCATATCTAGGGTACGGAAGCCGGCGGCTGCTTTGTCGATACAATCTTAGCGGGTAGTACCTGCCAGGAGCAGTCGGCCATTGTTTCAGCATAGCCGTCACTCAATCGGCGGATTCCCTCTAAAACCTGCCGGACAGGCTATGCGAGCAACTCGGCCTCAACGGTCATTGAGGGAGAACTACCTGAGCGGCAGCAACACTTCGCATTGCTGCCATTCATCAATTCACCAGCAAAATAACCGGAGTAGTAAATCCGAGTGGCCGGTTGCCAAACACCTCTACTCACCCTTTGTGACCCAACTGGTAATATGCCATGCGGTAACGTTCTGGCCGCTTCATCTTCAAATCGGCCTAGAATTGTGCAAGTAAGCTGAGGCGATTCAGCCCGTGCGAGCGAGGTGAAACCACGCGGTTCACATGATTTTTGGGGATGGGCTTGTACCGCTCGGGTTTTAGGGTACGATTTTTCCACCGAGGTGCCGTTGAGTATTATTTTCGGCGAACTGAGAGGTGGTCAGTTTTCCGATACCGTCACTTCCGCTTAGGTAATCGAGCCTTAGCGAGTTCATCCTCTAGCGCCTTAACCTTGGCACGTAGTGCGGCATTTTCTTTCTCCGCTCGCGTATCTAGGGCAATTGAATCCAGCGCATTTTTGAGTATCTCTACCGTTCTGCTCATGTTAGCCGGATTTGTCATTTTCTTCTCTTGCTCGGCTATGTCACTGAATCTGGGTCTACGTACTCCCTGTGCCTGAGCTTCCTTAACCATAGATTCACGCAACTGCCGCATGAGGCTTCCTCGCTTCGCCCACGGCATTGAGTATTCTTGGCTTGACCTAACAAGCCGGATCAGCGTCCGCTCGAGATCGGAGGAGAAGCTACGCCGTCGCTCATCGAATAGGAACGACTTCATAGAGCTTAGGCCTAGTGACACGTCTGGAAGCATAGAGAGCAAATAGAGAACTGCAGACACAGAAACGATTAGTTGTGGTTCTCCGCTTCTATGGAATTCTTGTTCTGCCAGTAATAGCCTGCGGGCAGAGCTGACCAATAAACAGGTTGCGCCAGGATCGGTTGCCTTGAGAGTTTTTACATGATGAACAAGTGCTGAGTAAAGTTCGGCATCTCGGCGAGCCTTGTCCTTTGCATTGCGAAGTGCGTCCCCATCGAACCTTGCTTCAAGATCTGTCGATAGAAACTTGCGGACATCGGACTCTAGCTGGGCTTCCTGAAATGAACGGGGGGGCAGTTTAGTGATGGGATACTCCGTCGAGATTGTCTCTGATAAACGTGACCAGTCTCTCGGTTCTAAGCCCCTGTATTGGCCAATATATGCCCGCCATTGGTTCGATTTCGCCTGATGTTTTGCGAGGAGCTCTGCGAACGACCGAACGAAGACGTTCTCGATAAGGTGCATCCGTTCATCTGGTGTACCGGGTAAGCGACGAGAGACCTCATCGTAGTCGGCTTGTGCAATGTGCGCGTGATATGCGGCTTCTTCCAAGACCGGCTCAGCTACCAGCAACTTCCCGCCCAACTGACTCCACCGAGTGACGATCGTTTCAACTGAGTCGTGTTCGGGTTCCCCTTCCCCAATGAGCGACAGAACAACATCCGTATCAAGGGCAAGGCTTGTTCTACTTAGGAGCTTGGACAACGCCGCACTGCTTGAGTGCTCCAGTCCGGCCGCACATGCGGCCAAGAAACTGGCACTTAGTCTGAGTAACCAGTCAGTGGCTACGCTAGTCCTATCGGTAAACATATCCTTGATAGCCTGAAAAATCTCGTCGCGCTGCTGCGCGTTTGCCGACGTACTGGCAACCGACTGTGCCAGTTCTTCTAAGAAGGACAGTGAAGAACCTTTACCGCTCGATGCCGTATCAACGCTTCCTGGATTTCCAGAGACGAGATCGCTTATTTCGGCGACAATAGCGTCACCGCGCGCGAGGAAGTAGTGCGACATGCGTTCCTCTAAGACGGACCATATTACGTTGAAGTGGTCGTCCAAGAAGCGCGATCCGATAGCCGTTTCCAACGCCTCCCGAATAGACTGACGGCCGACTAACAGACGTTCCGCTGCCTCCTTTTCACGCAACTTGACTTGCTGAACTCCCAAGTCAGTTATCGAGTACAGATCGTCCTGCTGGGCGATAAAATTCTCGGTGACAAGGTCCTGCAAATGAGGTCGAAGCGCCTCGAATGCAATGTTCCGTTGTAGTCGAAGTACGGCAGAGAAATCCTTGGAACACATAAGCAGGGTTCGACGCTGACCATCTGCCAGTGCGTCAAGTAGGCCTGCTTTGTATAACGTAGATCGAATCGCTGCTGAATCATCGGCGGAGGATGAGATGAGGGCCAGTCGGAGTCCCCTGATCTCCGTTTCGTCGCCTGGCCCACGTTGGATGGCGCGTAGCGTGTTCTTAATCTCCGCGCCATACTGCTTCTCAAGTAGATCAGGACTCCGCTGTTGCGCTGTCTCGACAAGCTGGGTTGCTCCCAAGCACACGACCGGGATTTCATCGTCGAACTCGCGTGCAAGAGCTTGTTCAATTTTGTCCCTGCCATGCTCACTTAGGCGTTGGCTCGAGCAGAAGTAGAGGCGCGAAATCCCTCTTGTGGTGTCCTTGATGCGTTGAATATCGGATAAGGCCTTGGTGTCGACGTCATCGCGGAGGCTTGTGCAAACGTAAATGCCAGCCGCCCTTCCTAAACCCACTCCGTCGCGACCCAAATCCCAAGACAGAGATGTCGAGAGAATCGTGGCTCCTCCTTCCAATGCGCTCACGACCCCTCTGCAAAATGCCTCAAACCTAATATCGTTGGTTTCCGACTCTATTATCAGGACGTTGACGGTTGACTCAAATCCATTTTCGGTTATCGCACTCATTTCATTTCTCTCATCTTGGTATGCGGAATCTTAAGTCGGCAGGATAGATACGCACGGTATGCCTGACAACGCTAATGGCATTCGGATGATACAGCGATGTTCAGTGTGATGTCCTTCGCAGCCGGAACGCCCGTCGTCTAACCCACCAGTAGTGGTACTTCGCTCCTGCCGCCCGGATTCATCGGGCCAGAGTTATTTGCCAAAATTGGCCGTATGGTAGGTGGCAGGTCATTTAGGCCGACGAGCTGTCCGAGCACTTACCGGGCCGCGCGGCAGGTATCCGTTGAGTTAATGCCCATCCCTGCCCACGGGGAAAGCCCCTCGCTAGCGCAACTCGGTCTTGAAGCACTTGCTGCACGTCCATCGCGTAGCCGTAAGGGTCTGGCCATCAGGCTGCCAGTCGTGCTTACAGCTAGCCTGCTTGGTCAGCGACGTAACCGCTCCGAAGTGGGTCGCGAATTCCTTGTCGGAGGATGCTTCCCTCAGACGATTGTGCTTATCCACCTCGGGACCCCATCCTAGGTTTTGCAGACATGCCGCCAACAGACGGATTGCCTGTTCCTCAGACGCATCAGCGGGAATGTCGAATTCGTTGGGCGAAATCAGTTCGCCGCCAGCAGTGCGCGGTTCGGGATCCACCAGGTACAGGCCGCGACCCTCGCGATTCGTCTGAAGAGTGCCGTAGACGCCGGCGCCCTCGATCCCTTTGATGCTGAATAACCATACGCCTTTGCGGCAGCGAACGTAGTCGATACGAAACGTCATGATGGTTTCTCCTTGAAATGCGGCCGACCGACAATTGGCCGGCCGCGGTTGATACGCCTATGCGCGAAACTCACCGTTGAGCCTGTCAGCGGGAAGCAATGCCTTTCAGGCTTTCCTTGACTGCCCTCCGGTAGGTCTCCATCAAATCCGGCCCAGCCAGCGAGGCACGGTGCCGCCGTAGCGCCTCATTGACCTTGCGCCGCCCCGGATACACGCCTTGGGTCACCATGGCGCAAACCACTCCGGCAACCTTGTCGCGATCGACCTGGGCGCGCGCCGCGATGGCAATCCGGCACGCATCGGCATGCTTGCGCCGGATGGCCACGCACTCGTCCGGGAACCAGTACTTGAGGCAGGACCGCGTCAGGCCGACTTCCTTGGCCAATTCGGCCAGGGAACGCGTGTCGGCCGGATCGTTGGCGGCGCCGGCGAGCGCCTTGCCCAGCCGCCGTCGGTCGGCGGCATCG
>MLJW01000208.1_pt1 | contig 46169 bp, 47 predicted proteins | sample 888231 | NCBI WGS metagenome assembly MLJW01 (sample SAMN05788063, study PRJNA343431) | mine drainage metagenome | isolation source: sample collected from the inflow into an acid mine drainage treatment plant... | place: Germany: Lusatia, lignite mining district
CGGCGCCGCCGACGACGACTCGGGCGCCGGCCTCGACGACGAATCCTGAACGCGTGACGCAGCGGCTGGCGCACAGCCCGCGCCGTGCGCCAGCCGCCGCCGTCAAGCTGGCGCCAGTTTGCGCTGCTAAACTGCATTTTTTTGCGCCGCATCAACTTCCCGTGCCGCAACCCCAAGCTCGCCGCAGACTGCTGCATCACCGCGCCTTCGACGTGCGCGTGCACGCGCGCGACGACGGGCTGTGGGACGCCGAAGTCGAGCTGATCGACCGCAAGCCCCGCGACCTCGAGCTGGCCTCGGGTACGCGCGCCGCCGGCGAACCGATCCACCACATGCTGCTGTGCGTCACGATCGACGCGCAGTACACGGTCGTCGACTCGCACTCGACGACGCTGGCTTCGCCTTACCCCGGGTATTGCGAGGCGCACGGCGACGCCTACCGGCGGCTGATCGGGCTGAACCTGATGCGCGGTTTCGCGCACGAGGCCAAGGCGCTGCTGCACGGCGTACGCGGCTGCACTCATCTGACCGAATCGCTGCGCCTGCTGCCGACCGCGGTGGTGCAGGCGCTGGCCGGCGAGCGCGTCGATGCGGCCGGCGACGACGGCGAGCGCATGCCGTTCCAGCTCGACCGCTGCCACGCGCTGCGCCTCGACGGCCCGACGGTGCTGCGCTATTACCCGCGCTGGGCACGGCGCGTCGAGACGCCAGAGCCGGTCGAACCGGCCTGAAACCTTCACCACTGTTCGGAGACACTCTCATGAAGATTCACGAGTACCAGGGCAAGCAGATCCTGCGCGAATGCGGCGTTCCGGTGCCGCGCGGGATCCCGGCGTTCACGGTCGACGAGGCCGTGCACGCGGCCGAGCAACTCGGCGGCCCGGTCTGGGTGGTCAAGGCGCAGATCCACGCCGGCGGCCGCGGCAAGGGCGGTGGCGTCAAGCTGGCGCGCTCGGTCGCCGAAGTGCGCGAGATCGCCGGCCAGATGCTCGGCATGCAACTGGTCACGCACCAGACCGGCCCGCAGGGCCAGACCGTGCGCCGGCTGCTGATCGAAGAGGGCGCCGACATCCGCCACGAGTACTACGCCGGCCTGGTGATCGACCGCGCGGCGCAGAAGGTCGCGGTGATGGCGTCGAGCGAAGGCGGAATGGACATCGAGGAAGTCGCGGCCAAGACTCCCGAGAAGCTGCACAAGGTCTGGGTCGACCCGCTGACCGGGCTGCAGCAGGCCGACGCGCTGGCGCTGTGCGAGAAGATCGGCCTGCCCGAAGGCAGCCGTGCCGCCGGCGCCGCGGCGCTGCAGGGGCTGTACCGCGCGTTCTGGGACAAGGACGCGTCGCTGGCCGAAATCAACCCGCTGATCCTCGAGGGCAACGGCGCGGTCAAGGCGCTCGACGCCAAGTTCAATTTCGACGACAACGCGATGTTCCGCCACCCCGAGCTCGAGGCCATGCGCGACCTCGACGAGGAGGACCCGGCCGAGGTCGAGGCGTCGAAGTACGGCCTGTCGTACATCCAGCTCGACGGCAACATCGCGTGCCTGGTCAACGGCGCCGGGCTGGCGATGGCGACGATGGACACGATCAAGCTGTTCGGCGGCGAGCCGGCCAACTTCCTCGACGTCGGTGGCGGTGCGACCGCCGAAAAGGTCACTGCGGCGTTCAAGATCATGCTGCACAACCCGCAAGTGAAGGCGATTCTGGTCAACATCTTCGGCGGCATCATGCGTTGCGACGTGATCGCCGAGGGCCTGATCGCGGCGTGCCGCGCGGTGTCGCTGAAAGTGCCGCTGGTGGTGCGCATGAAGGGCACCAACGAAGACCTGGGCAAGCGCATGCTGGCCGAATCGGGCCTGCCGATCATCAGCGCCGAGACGCTGGCCGAAGCGGCCAAGCAAGTCGTCGCCGCCGCCGCCTGACCCGCCATCGCCGAGGAAAATCCCATGTCCATCCTGATCGACAAGAACACCAAAGTCATCACCCAAGGCATCACCGGCAAGACCGGCCAGTTCCACACGCGGATGTGCCGCGACTACGCCAACGGCGCGCAATGCTTCGTCGCCGGCGTCAACCCGAAGAAGGCCGGCGAGGACTTCGAGGGCATCCCGATCCACGCCACCGTGGCCGATGCGAAGGCCGCCACCGGCGCCACCGTGTCGGTGATCTATGTGCCGCCGGCCGGCGCCGCCGCGGCGATCTGGGAAGCGGTCGAAGCCGACCTCGACCTGGCGATCTGCATCACCGAAGGCATTCCGGTTCGCGACATGATGGAAGTGCGCGCGAAAATGAAGGCCAAGGAAGCCGCCGGCGGCAAGAAGACGCTGCTGCTGGGGCCGAACTGCCCGGGCCTGATCACCCCCGACGAAATCAAGATCGGCATCATGCCCGGCCACATCCACCGCAAGGGGCGCATCGGCGTCGTCTCGCGTTCGGGCACGCTGACCTATGAAGCGGTCGCGCAGGTCACCGAACTCGGCCTGGGCCAGAGCAGCGCCGTGGGCATCGGCGGCGACCCGATCAACGGCCTCAAGCACATCGACGTGCTCCAGCTGTTCAACGACGATCCCGACACCGACGCGGTGATCATGATCGGCGAGATCGGCGGCCCCGACGAAGCCGAAGCCGCTCGCTGGGCGCGCGACCACATGAAGAAGCCGCTGGTCGGCTTCATCGCCGGCGTCACCGCGCCGGCCGGCAAGCGCATGGGCCACGCCGGTGCGCTGATCGCCGGTGGCGCCGACACCGCCGAGGCCAAGCTGGAGGTGATGGAGGCGTGCGGCTTCACGGTCACGCGCAATCCGTCGGAAATGGGGCGCCTGATCAAGCAGCGCCTGGGCTGAGCCCGCGACGCCGCGCCCTCAGCGCGGCGGCTCCCGGTTATGCTTGCATGCTGCGCGCGCCGATCGTGGCGCGGCGCGGCACAGGGAGCGTGTCTTGTCGGTCGAATCGTTCATCACCCCGGCGTTCTGGGTCGGCCTGGCGCAGATCGTCGTCATCGACGTGCTGCTCGGCGGCGACAACGCGGTGCTGATCGCCTTGGCCAGCCGCGGCCTGCCCACAGCCGAGCGACGCCGCGCGATCGCCTACGGCACGGCCGGTGCCATCCTGTTGCGCATCGTGCTGGTGTTCTTCGCGCTGCGCCTGCTCGAGCTGCCGTGGCTGCGCGTGATCAGCGCGCTGCTGTTGCTGGGCATAGGCGTCAAGCTGATGCAGCCCGAGCCCGAGGGTCACTCCGAGGTCGCCGCGAAGGATAGGCTGTGGGCCGCGGTGAAGACGGTCATCGTCGCCGATTTCGTGATGAGCCTCGACAACGTGATCGCGATCGCCGGTGCCGCGCACAATGCCGGCGGCGAAAGCAGTCTCGTGCTGGTCGTGTTCGGTCTTTTGCTCAGCGTGCCGCTGATCGTCTGGGGCAGCGGTCTGGTCGTCGTGCTGATGCACCGGCTTCCTCAGCTGATCGCGCTGGGCGCCGCGCTGCTGGGCTGGATCGCCGGCGGGTTGGCCGCCAGCGACGCGGTGCTGCGGCCGTGGCTGGCCTTCGAGCACGGCCACTGGCTGCTCGGCGCGGCCGGCGCCTTGTTCGTCTGGGGCGCCGGCAGCATGCTGCGGCGCCGCCGCTGAACGCGCGCCCCCGGCCGTCGAGATGAACGCCGTGAAGTCGTCGCCTCCGCTGGAAATGGCCAGCGCCACCGACATGGGCCGGGTGCGCGAGCACAACGAGGACGCGGTGGCCTGCGACGCCTGGGCCGGCGTCGCGGTGCTGGCCGACGGCATGGGCGGCTACGCCGCCGGCGAAGTCGCCAGCGGGCTCGCCGCGGCGCAGATCGCCGCCGACCTGGCTCGAGTCAAGGCTGAATATCCGGCACTGGACCCGCGCGACCTGGCGCAGACCATGCGCGACGCGGTCGTTCGCGCCAACCACCAGATCTACCGCATCGCCCAGCGCGACACGCGTTACGCCGGCATGGGCACGACGCTGGTCGTCGCCGCGCTGACGGGCAACGTCGTCGTGCTCGGCCACGCCGGCGATTCGCGCGCCTATCTGCTGCGCCAGCGCCGCCTGGTGCAGCTCACGCGCGACCATTCGCTGCTGCAGGAACGCATCGACATGGGACTGGTGCGCGAAGGCGACCCGGCCGCGCAGGCGGTGCGCAACCTGGTCACCCGCGCGCTGGGCGTCGATCCGATGATGGAGCCGGAAATCGCCAGCCATCCGCTGCTGCCGGGAGACGTGCTGCTGCTGTGCTCCGACGGCCTCAGCGACATGCTCGACAACCCGCGCATCGAGGCTTTGCTCAACGAATATCGCGGCGCTGCCGAGGCCGCCGCACGTCGCCTGGTGCAGGAAGCCAACGTCGCCGGCGGTCGCGATAACATCTCGGTGATCCTGATCCAGTTCAACCACGCCGACCCGCGTGCCGAAACGAAAGGCTGACACATGGCCAAGCTGGTCATCTTTCTCGACGACAAGGTGCTGAAGGAAGTGGTCCTGAACAAGGATCGCGTCAGCCTCGGCCGCCGTCCGCACAACGACGTGGTGATCGACAACCTCGCGGTCAGCGGCGAGCACGCGGTGCTGCTGCGCGAAGGCGAGGGCTACGTCGTGCAGGACCTGGGAAGCACCAACGGCACCTACATCAACGGCAAGCCGGTCAAGCGCGCGGCCTTCCGCGAAGGCGACTCGCTGGACATCGGCAAGTACACGCTGCGCCTGCTGGCCGATTCCAACGCGTCGGCGTTCGCCGGCTCGCGCTTCGGCTCGTCGCGTTTCCAGCCGTCGGGCTTCGCCGGCCAGTCCGGCTTCGGTCCGTCGGGACCGGCGACCGGGGCCTTCCGCAACTCGCGGCTGACGCCGACGTCGAATTTCAGCCCGACGCAGCACCACGACCTGAACCTGCCCGAGTTCAAGCTGCGCGTCACCCGCGGCCCCGCCGCCGGCACCGAGCTGGTGCTCGACAAGGCGCAGGTCACGTTCGGCCAGCGCGGCGTGATGGTCGTGGCGATCCAGCGCAACCCGCGCGGCTACGAGCTGTCGCAGCTCGAGGGCGAGCAGCGCGTGCGCATCAACGGCGCCGCGCTGGGCCTGGTGCCGGCGGTGCTGACCGAAGGCGACCTGATCGAGCTGGCCGGCGGCGTGCAGCTGCAGATTCTCGCCGCCTGACGCGGCGGCGCCCCGCGGCGGCCGTCCCACGCAAAGGGGGCGCCCCCGCGGGGGGGCGGCGAACGAAGGCGAGCGCGGGGGCTTTTCCTTCAGCGTGCCACGCGCACCAGTTTGAGCATGTTGGTGCCGCCGGGCGCGCCGATAGGCTCGCCGCAGGTGATCGCGTAGCTGTCACCTTCGCTGACCGCGTGCTGCTGCACCAGCAGCGCCTCGGCCTGGCGCAGCGCCTCGTCGCGATCGTTCGGGTAGTGCATCAGCAGCGCCCGCACGTTGCGGTACAGCGCCATGCGCCGCACCGACGTGACTTTGGGCGACAGCGCGTAAATCGGCATGCGCACGCGGTGGCGGCTCATCCACAGCGCGGTCGATCCCGATTCGGTCAGCGCGACGATCGCCTTGCAGCCGAGATGATGCGCGGTGAACAGCGCGGCCATCGCGATCGACTGGTCGATGCGGGTGAAGGTCTTGTCGATGAAGTCGTGCTCGAGCTTGAGCTCCTCGAAGCGCTCGGCCTCGACGCAGACGCTGGCCATCGCCTCGACCGTCTCGACCGGGTACTTGCCGGCCGCGGTCTCGGCCGACAGCATCACCGCGTCGGTGCCGTCGAGCACCGCGTTGGCGACGTCCGACACTTCGGCGCGCGTGGGCACCGCGTTGGTGATCATCGACTCCATCATCTGCGTCGCCGTGATCGTCAGCTTGTCCATGTCGCGGGCCAGCCGGATCATGCGCTTTTGCAGCGCCGGCACCGCCGCGTTGCCGACCTCGACCGCGAGGTCGCCGCGTGCGACCATGATGCCGTCGGACGCGCGCAGGATGGCCGCCAGTTCGGGAATCGCCTCGGCGCGCTCGATCTTCGCGATCAGCGCCGGTTTGTGCCCCCACGGCTCGCCGGCGACGTTGGCCAGCTGCCGCGCCAGCTCCATGTCGGTGGCGTTCTTCGGGAACGACACCGCGACGTAGTCGGCCTGGAACGCCATCGCGGTGCGGATGTCGTCCATGTCCTTGGCGGTCAGCGCCGGCGCCGACAGACCGCCGCCCTGCTTGTTGATGCCCTTGTTGTTCGACAGCTCGCCGCCGACGACGACGTGGGTGATGATGCGCGAGCCGTCGACCTTGTCGACCTCGAGCACGATCAGCCCGTCGTTGAGCAGCAGCCGGTCGCCGGCGCGAACGTCGCGCGGCAGGTCCTTGTAGTCGAGCCCGGCGCACTCGGCGTTGCCCAGCTCGCACGCCGCGTCGAGCGTGAAGCGCTGGCCGACCTCGAGCTCGACCTTGCCGTGCTCGAACTTGCCGACGCGGATCTTCGGCCCCTGCAAATCGGCCATGATCGCCACTTCGCGGCCGATGCGCGCCGCGGTGTCTCGCACCAGCTGTGCGCGGTCGATGTGGTCCTGCGCCTTGCCGTGCGAGAAATTCAGCCGCACGACGTCGACGCCGGCGCGCAGGATGCGCTCGAGCGTTTCCGGAGACGAGCTGGCGGGGCCGATCGTGGCGACGATTTTGGTGGCGCGTGACATGGAGGGGCGGTTCCGGGCTGAGGGTGGACGACCTCCCCAGTGTAGGTGCACTGCGTGCCGCGTGGATGACGCTTGCGGCAAAGCGCCGCGCAGCTTGACCGCGCTCAGCGCGCCAGCGCCGCGAGCAGCCAGTGGCCGAGCATGCCGCAGACGATGGTGCCGAGGATTTGCCGCCGCCACAGGAAGTAGGCGGCGGCCAGCGCCGCGGCGCCGAGCCGCACCCAGACCGCGCCGGGCGCGGCGCCGGGCAGCAGCAGCTCGGGTGCGACGACGCCGGACAAGGCCGCCGCCGGAGCGAAGCGCAAGGCCAGCCGCAGCCGCGTCGGCAGGTCCCAGGCGCGCCGCGGCAGCAGGAACAGCGCGCGCGTCAGCACGGTCACCGCGGTCAGCCCTGCGGTCAGCGCGACGGCTTCGAGCACGCTCATGGAAGGAGGCCCCCCCTCGCTGCGTTCGGCCCCCCGGGGGGGCAGAGCGCTCCTTCGGAGCGGCCGTGCGGAGCGCTCAAGGCCGCTCCCCGATGCGCGACTGCAGCCAAGCGTCCCAGGCCATGCCGGCGAGCAGGGACAGCGCGATCGCCACGACCAGGTTCAGCCGCAGCGGCAGCCAGAACAGCAGCGTGCTCAAGCTCGACGCCAGCACGATGACCCCGGCGGTGGCACGGTCGGCGAGCAGCCCGAGCACGATGGCCAGCAAGGCCAGCGTGCCGGCGAAGCCGACGTTCCAGCGATCGGGGAACTGGTTGGCCAGGATCACGCCGCTGAGCGACGGCACTTGCCAGAACAGCCAGTTCGCCGCCGCGGCGCCGAAGAAGTAGCGCCGTTGCGCGTCGCTGCCGTCGGCCACCGGATGGCGGCGCAGCAGCGTCACGATGACCACGTCGCCGTTCATATAGCCGCCCAGCGTGCGCAGCCCGCGCGGCAGGCTTTCCAGATAGGGGCGCAGCTGCGCGCCGAACACGACGAAGCGCAGGTTCGTGCACGCCGCCGCGCCGAGCACCAGCAGCAGCGGCGCGCCGGCACTGATCAGCGGCAGCGCGGCCAGCTGCGCGCTGCCGGCGTAGACGAACAGCGTGATGGCCAGCGCCGGCCACAGCCCCAGCCCCGACTTGACCATCGCCACGCCGGTGACCAGGCCCCAGGCGCTGATGCCCAGCCCGGCGCCGCGCAGGTCGCGCATGCCGGCGCGGAAGTCGGCGTCGCTCAGCAGCGTTCTCATCGCGATGCTCCGCGAGCCCTGTCCATCAACGCGGCACCACGACGCGGCGCAGCACCGGTGCGGTGCGCAGGATCTGCTCGGCCTGGCGCACGCGCGCATCGCCGGCCAGCCCGGCCTCGGCGGCGAGCGGGCCGAAATCGGCCGCGGTGCGCTGCGCGTAAAGCCAGAAGGCGCTGGCCGTGTAACGCGCCAGCGCCATCGCCTGCGCGTCGCGGTGCAGCCGCAGCAGCACGATGATGCGGCGCGACAGCAAACCCGGATCGCCCCAGATGTGCGATGCGCGCTCGAGCTGGGCGAGCTCGTCGAGCAGCTCGGCATGGTCGTCTTCCGGGTCGGGCAGCACTTCGGCGGCGTCGGCGAATTCGGCCAGTGGCACGAAGAACCAGTTCGCGCGGCTCAGCGCACGCGCGCGGTCGGCCGCGGCGCCGGTGGTCGCATAGACGTCGGCGGCGCGCACGTAGTCGAGCGTGGCTTTCGCGCTCAAGCCCAGCGCCAGCGCCGCGGCCGCCAGCGCGGCGCCGCGCACCGCGCCGCGCGTCGGCTGCGCCGCGCCCGCCGTGCTGGCGACGCCTTCGCCCCAGCCGAGCATGAAGGCGAAGGTGAACAGGAAGTACACATACCAGAGCGGGTACTCGAGCAGGCTGTGCAGCGCGATGCAACCCGCTGCCGCCAGCGCCGGCAGCAGCGCCGCGCCGCGCTGCGCGTCGCGCTCGCCGCCGCGCCACGGCGCGCGCAGCAGCCGCCAGGCCAGCGCGGCGCCCAGCAGCAGCACCGGCGCGGTGCCGGCGACGCCGCAGGTGGCCAGCAGCTGCAGCACCAGGTCGTGCGCGTTGTCGATGTTGTCCAGCGGCAGGGGGTGCAGGCGCCCGGCCAGCGTCGTCTGCTCCAGCCCCCAGCCGATCTGGCCCCAGCCCCAGCCGGTGACGGGATGCATCTGAAAGACTTGCCAGGCGTTGCGCCAGATGATGGCGCGGGCGTTCACCGGCTGGTCGATCTGACGCGTCACGGCGTCGAGGTAGCTGATCCACTTCAGATGGTCGGCCACGTGCAGCCCCAGCCACCATGCCGCATACAGGAGCGGGGCGGCCAGCAGCGGCCGCCACGCGGCGCTGCGCCAGGCACCGGGAACCGCCAGCAGAACCAGCAGCGCGACCACGATCACGTGTACGGTTCCGGTGCGCGAGCCGCTCACCACCAGGGCCCAGGCCAACATCGCGCAGAAGGCCCATACGGTGCGCGGGCGCAGGCGCGGCGCCCAGCCGGCCAAGCCGGCCAGGCCCAGCGCCACGGCGGTGGCGTAGTGGTTGGGCTGGCGCAGGTTGCCGTAGATGCGCCCGTCTCCAGGGAAGCTGACGATTTGATAGAACCAGGGCGCGTGCGCGTTGAACCATTGGCCGAGTGCCGGGCTTTGCCACAACACGAACTGCACGAGGCCGATGGCAGCCTGGGCCAGGCCCTGCGCGAGCAGGGCCGCGGCAGCCAGGCGCGGCCAGCCCGTTTGCCGCGAGAGGGCCAGGCCCAGGCCCGCCACCAGGGCGGCGCCGAGCAGGAGCAGCACGGCCATCCAGCCCTGGCCCGGATAAGCCAGCCGGCCCGCGAGCGTTTGCGCGGCGATCACCGCGGCAAGGGCGACGAAGCCCCACACGGCCGTGCCCAGGCGCGGCAGCCTGCCCGTGGCGGCCGCGGCGATCAGCACGAGGCTCCAGAGAGTCGCGGCCAGCAGCATGGTCCCGGTCTTGGCGCTCGGGCCGGGGTCGACGGGCCAGACGAAGGGCAGGGCCAGGGCCAGCGCAAGCAGAATTTGCGCGGCCTGGGTCACGCGTGCGGCGGTGAGTGCGCCAGACGGCGCGGCGACTTGTCGGCTGAGTTGAGGCGTCATTGGGGAAGGAGTTTGTCGAGCCGCTTGTCCAGCTTCCACTGCTGCTGCAGCGCGAGCAGACGGGCGTCGATGATCGAGGCTTCGAAATAATTGGCGCCAGGCGTGCGCTGCGCGATCTTGAGCTGCAGGATGGCGCCTTCCATATTGCCCTCCAGCGCGTAGGCCTCGCCGGTGGCGCGGTGCTGCGCGGCGAATTCGCCGGTTTCGCTGTAAGCCTGGGCCAGCCATTTCCACATCTGGATATCGTGGGGATGCAGGACCGTCTGTTCGCGCAGGAAGTCGCGCGCGGCTTGCTTGTCCGGCATGGCGAGCAGGGCGCTGGCTTGCAGATGCAGCGCTGCGCGAGAGCCCGGATCGGTCCGGCGCAACTGGCGGGCCAGCGCAAGCGCCTGCGCGGCCTGCTGTCCCGCCAGCAGCATCTCGCCGCGCTCGATGTCGAGCGGCAGGCGGTCCTTGGGCGTGAAGCCGGCCGCGGCGGCATCGGCCCGCTGCAAGGCAAGCGTGGCTGCGTCCTTCTGGCCCACGGCTCGAAGCGCCAGGGCCTGGCCGTAGGCCCAGGCGGCTTGCTGCGCCGGGAATTCCGCAGGCTTGTCGGCCAGTTCCGCGGCCAGTCGACGCAGGTCGTCGGCATGCGTGAACGTCAGCATGCGCGCGCGCGCATTCATCAGCCAGAAGCGCAGGGAATGATCGGGCGGAAGCGGCTGGTTGCCGCCGCGAGCCTCGGCATCCGCGATGCGCTCGCTGGTCAAGGGGTGGTCCTGCAAAAACGCATAGACGTCGGCGTTGTCGAGGCGGGACATGTTCTGCAGACGCTCGAGCATGCTGGCCATGGCCTGCGGTGGATAGCCGGCGGCCCTCAGGATGCCGGTTCCGACGCGGTCGGCGTCACGCTCGTTGTTGCGCGAAAAGCGCAGGGCGCGGTCCATCGCGGCGGCTTGCCCGCCCAGCGCCAGCCCCTCGGCGGCCTGGCCGTTGCCCGAGGCGCCGGCCAGGATCGCCAGCACCAGCGAGCCGATCGACAGGAGGTTGTCGCCGCCGGCCCGCGCCAGACGCTGCGCGATGTGGCGCTGGGTGATGTGAGAAAGCTCGTGGGCGAACACGGCGGCGAGTTGCGCTTCGGCGCGTGCGTCCTCCACCAGACCGGTGTGTACGCCCATGAAGCCCCCGGGCAGGGCAAAGGCGTTGAAGGTGGCGTCGCGCAGCAGGAACAGCTCGAAGCGGTGCGGCGCATCGGGCTCGGCCGCGGCGTCGGCGGCCGGGGTCAGGCGCTGGATGATGCCCTGCAGGTAGTCGTGCAGCACGACGTCGTGCAGATACTGTGGCTGCTTGCGCATGTCGGCCATGATGCGCTGGCCCAGGCGCATTTCCACGGCCGGAGAGAGCTCGCCTTGGGCGGCGTCGCCAAGGGCCGGCAGGCGGGCGATCGATTCGTCTTCCGTGGCGCGTGCGGAGCCGGGCATGCCAAGCAGCAGCGAAAGGCCGCAAAGGCCGCAGCGCAGCAGACCACGGCGCCCAGGGTCGGCTGGTCGATGCAGCGGGTTAGCAGGGGGACGTTGCGGCGCAGTCATGCCGTGGGTCGATGGAGTGCTCGGTGCTGGCGCGGCGTGGCTCTGGTGCGCTAGGCCGTCAGCGCGGCCAGCGCGCGCAACTGGCCCTCGGGTTCGTACTCGGCCAACACGGCCTGGGCCAGCGGGGCGAGTCTGGCGCAGTCGGCCCGCAGGATTTCCTGCTTGACGCTGAGAATCTGGGCCGGATGCATGGAAAAGCTGCGTAGTCCCAGGCCCAGCAAAAGACGCGTGAGACTGGGATCCCCAGCCATTTCGCCACATACGCTCACGTGCACCGGGCGGCCTTTCCAGGCCTCGGCCGCATGGGATTGGGCGATGGTTTGCGCCAGCAGCTGGAGCACGGCGGGATGCAGCGGGTCGTAGAGGGCGGCAACGCTCTCGTCGGCGCGGTCGATGGCCAGGGTGTACTGCACGAGGTCGTTGGTGCCGACCGAGACGAAGTCGAAATACTTGAGGAACAGCGGCAGCATGAGCACCGCGCCGGGGACTTCGATCATGGCGCCGATCTCCGTGGGGCCATAGGCCTGCCCCGCGGCGGCCAGCTCCGCGCGCGCGGTGTCCAGCAGCGCGAAGGTCTGGCGGATTTCCCCGGCATGCGCCAGCATCGGGAGCAGGATGCGCAGCGCCCCATAGCGCGCGGCGCGCAGCAAGGCGCGCAGTTGGACGCGGAACATCGCGGGGTCCGACAGGCTGTAGCGGATGGCCCGCAGTCCCAGCGCGGGGTTGAGATGGGTGAATTCGCCGTCGCGGTAATCGCCCTCGGCGTCCAGCGGTTTGTCGGCGCCGATGTCGATGGTGCGGATGGTCACCGGACGCCCGCCCATGCCCTGCACCACGCGCCGGTAGGCTTCAAATTGCTCATCCTCGCCAGGGAGGTGGTAGGCGCGGTTCATGAACAGGAACTCGGTGCGGAACAGGCCGATCCCCGCCGCGCCGGCTTCGAGCGCCGACTCGCAATCGTCGGGCAGTTCGATGTTGGCCAGCAGTTCCACCATCTGCCCGTCGAGGGTGCGCGCAGGGGTGTTCTTCAGGCGCTTGAGGCGCTCGCGCCCAAGCTCCGACTCCTGCTTGCGCACCCGGTAGTCTTCGAGAATGACGGGGGATGGGTCGACGATGAGCAGCCCGCTGTCGCCGTCGATGATGACCCAGTCGTCCTGGCGGATCAGCCGGCTGGCTTCGCGCGCGCCGACCACGGCCGGGATGTCCAGGCTGCGCGCGACGATGGCGGTGTGCGAGGTCTTGCCGCCCACATCGGTGGCGAAGCCGCTGAACACTCCTTGCTTGAACTGCATCATGTCGGCCGGGGCGATGTCGTGCGCCACCAGCACCAGGTCTTCCTCGCTTTCCACGCCGCGCGCCAGGCCGCCGGTGCCGCGCAGCGCGCGCAGCAGGCGCTCGACCACCTGCTCGACGTCGGCCTTGCGCTCCCGCAGATAAGCGTCTTCCATGTCGTCGAAGCTGCGCCCGACCACTTCGAGCTGGGCCGTCAGCGCCCACTCGGCGTTGTAGCGGCGCTTGCGGATCCAGGAGGCCGTCTCGCGCCCGATCTGCGGGTCGTCGAGCAGCATCTTGTGCACGTCGATGAAGGCGGACAGCTCAGGGGGGGCATCGGCCGGCAGCTCGGCCTGCAGCGCGTCGAGTTCGGCGCGCACCGCCTGGCGCGCCGCGCGCAGGCGGTCGACTTCACGTTCCTCGTCGCCGGCGTCGACAAAGTAGTGCGCCACGTCCAGCCGCGCCGAGGACATGAGCACGGCGCGCCCGACCGCGACGCCGCGAGAGACCGGAATGCCGAAGATTTGCAGTGCCATGGGTGCAATGGTAGAGGGGGTCAATGGGGTCTGTCGCGGTGGGCGTGGCATTGGGTCTGCGCCATGCGTATTCTCGACCCGCGCGGCTTTTGCCCGGCGCATGCAGGGCGCGCCGTCGGCGTCGGCATGCGGGCGACGTGCGCGCAGCACCGTGGTCGCGAAACCGGTGGAGGTGGTTCTCGGCGTGAGCCAGACGCCCGCTTCTACCTCCCGGCGTTTATGCGCGCTGGGGCGAAGCGGGATTGAGCGATGCCACGTCGAGCACGAAACACGCGCCACCTCCCGGATGCGGCTCGTAGTGGACGTCCCCGCCGTGCAGCCGCGCGATGCGGCGCACCAGAGGCAGGCCAAGCCCACTGCCGTCGCCGCGGCCATGCAGGCGCACGAAGGGCTCGAAGATGCGCTCGGCTTCCGCCGCGGGCACGCCCGGCCCCCGGTCGCACACGCGGATGCGCGCGCCCTGCGGGGTGTTCTGCACGGTCAGCTCGGGCGGGCTGTTGGGCGCGTGCTTGCGCGCGTTGTCCAGCAGGTTGCGGATGGCATGCCGCAGCAGGCGTTCGTCCCCGAGCAGGCGGACCCAGTCCCCCTGGACCTCGGCGTTTTCGCGGGAAGCCTCTTCGGCGGCGAGCGCCAGCACATCGACCTCGCGCACGTTCAGAACCCGCGGTCCCGAAGCGTCGAGCCGGCTGTAGAGCAGGATGGTGCCGATGAGTTCGTCCAACTCGGCGAGATTGCGCCGCGCCTCGCGCAAAGCCGCGTCGCGCGTGGGGCCGGCCTGCGGCTGGCCCAGGGTCTCCAGCGCCATGCGCAGGCGCGCAAGCGGTGTGCGCAGCTCGTGCGAGGTATAGGCCAGCAGGGATTTGTGGCTGTTGACCAGGGTTTCGATGCGCCCGGCCGCCTGGTTGAACGCCGCGGCGAGCGCGGCGACTTCGTCGCGCCCCTCGACCGCCACGCGCGCGCCGAGGTCCAGGTCGCCGAGCGCGCGCACGCCGAGGTGCAGGCGCTGCAGGCGGCGCGTCAGGTGCTGCATCAGCGGGAAGGTGACGGCGCCGACCACCAGGGCGGTGAGCACGGTGGTGGTCAGGGGGGACAACAGCAAGTGGCGCCATGGCGAAGGCTTGATGCCTTGCATCTGCATCATGGCCCGAAACATTTCGCGCCGCAGGGCATGCTGCTGGGGATCGGAGAAGAACAGCCAGTGGATCGCCACGGCCGAGACCACGGCTTGCAGCAGCAGCGCCAGCGCGAGCGCCAGCCCTAGGCGTGCCCACAGCGGGGCGCGGACGACGTCATCCGCCGGGATGGTTTGCTGCGGGGCCGCCACGGCCGCGTGTCCCGATAGGGGCGGCGACGTTGCCGGGGAGCCTGGGGGGGAGGAACTCATGCGCCGTCCTGGCTGCGCGCAAAGACATAGCCCGCGCCGCGCAGGGTCAGGATGCGGCGCGGGTGGCGCGGATCGTCTTCCAGGGCGGCGCGGATGCGGCTGATGTGCACGTCGATGGAGCGGTCGTAGACGTCCTGCGCATCGCTGCTTTTCACCGCGTCGAGGAGAAAGTCGCGCGACAGCACGCGTCCGGGGTGTCTGGCCAGGGCCAGGAGCAGATCGAACTGGTAGCCGGTCAGCGGGCGTTCTTCCCCGTCCACCCGTGCCTGGCGCGCTGCGGGGTCGACTTCGAGGCGCCCGAAGCGTAGAAGCTGGGCGGGCGTCGCGGCTCCTTGGCGGCGCCGCACGATGGCGCGCAGCCGCGCCAGGAGTTCGCGCGGCTCGAACGGCTTGGGCAGGTAGTCGTCGGCGCCGAGTTCGAGGCCGACGACGCGGTCCAGCGGGTCACCGCGCGCGGTGAGCATGAGGACGGGCAGGTCGCTGCCCGTCCCGCGCAGGCGCTTGCACAGATCCAGGCCGTCGCCGTCGGGCAGCATGAGATCGAGCACCATGGCGTCATAGCCGGGACCATGGCCCACGGCGTCGTCGAGGCTCAGCGCCGCGTAAGCCTGCGCGATGCTCGCGACGCGGCTGACGTTCCATCCCGCCGCGCCGAGGTAGTCATCCACCATCTGACCCAGTCGCTCGTCGTCTTCGACGAGCAGGACGCGCTGGTTCATGGCGGGGTTCTCGTGCTTCGATGCGGCGATCACAGCCGCTTATTGATCACCATGGGCCTTGTCCATGCCCATGCCCATGCCGTGCCCCATCGGGCCGTGGCCGCCGCGGTCCAGACGATGCTTCATGCGCTCTTGCATCATGGCGTAGGCCTGTTGGCGCTGAGTTGGGGTCAGGACCAGGGCGATTTCATACTGGGTCTGCGTCATCTGGCGCGAGAGCTGATTGGCAATCGCCATCTGCTTGCTGCGCAGATTCTCCAGCGCGCCGAAGTCGATCGTGGGCGCGGACAACAGTTGCATGCTCTGCTGTCTCAGGCCGCGCATTTGCTCCATCAGCGGCCGATTGTGTTCCCAGGCGCTTTTCTGCAAGGCGCGAATGCGGGTGCGCTGCTCGGGCGTCGCATGCACGCGCTCCAGCATCTGTTCCATCATGCGCTCCATGCCTTGGTGCATGTGGCCATGGCCCATGTCGCCGGAGCGCATGTCGTGGTTCATCGGGCCGCCGTGCTGCATCATTCCGGCAGCCGGAGCCGCGGGCGGCGCGTCGGGCTGTGCCAGGGCCGATGTGCTGGCGACAAGACTCAAGCCCAGCGCGAGGGCGCCAAGCGCACCTGCGGAAACGATGCGCTGTGCAAGCGGGCGGGTTGAAGCATGTGACTTGGTCATGATCGGATCTCCGTGGGGCCCCGTCGAGGGGCGATGTGCGCATGATGCGCGGCCTAGTTTGCGCGTGTTTGCCCCGATTGTGTCGGAATATTGCGCCGGCGGCATCGTCATGGGGGCGGCAACTCGGCATGGCGGGGCGCGCCCACGGTTCGGCTGCGATGGGGCGGGCGGGTTCAGGCCGAAACGCTATTCGCCTTCGCCGAACTTGTTGTCCACCAGGAAGGCGAGCTGGTCCAGTGCCTGTTCTGCATCGTCACCCTCGGCTTCCACCCCGATGCGGGTGCCCGGGCCGGCGGCCAGCATCATCACGCCCATGATGCTCTTGGCGTTGACGCGGCGCGAGCCTCGCGACAGCCAGATGTCGCTGACGAATTCGGAGGCAAGCTTCGTGAGCTTGGCGGAGGCGCGCGCATGCAGGCCCAGTTTGTTGCTGATGAGCAGTTCGCGTTTCAACATGTTGGTGGATCGGGTGCTTCGTCGTTGTGGAGTTCGGCGATGCCGTGCGTGCCGCCTGCCAGGGCGCGGGCCGTGAGGGCGTCCAGCGGCTCCTTCTGGTAGCACAGGGTGCGTAGCAGCATGGGCAGGTTGACGCCGGAAACCACGCGCACGGCACAGGCTGATGCAGGCGCGCGGGCCAGACGCTGTGCCAGGTTGCAGGGCGTGGCCCCGGCCGCGTCCACCAGCACGAGAGCCGTTCCGTCGGCGCTGACGTGGGCCAGGGCCGCCTGGGCCTGCGCCAGGAAGCTCTCGGGCGAGGCATCCGCAGGTACGTCCAGCGCTTCGAGTTGGCTTGGGCAACCGGCGTAGACATGCTCCGCGCAGTCCCGGAGGGCGCTGGCGAGGGGAGCGTGGGCGATGATGAGGATGCCGGGCATGGGGGGCAACTCGAGATGGCGCGCCCCGAGGGCGCGGCCTGGCTGCAGATTGACAAGTTTAGCTGCAATGCAGCATTGCAGAAAGTCAATCTCCTGCGCCGTGGCCCGACAGCCGGACCGATCCGGAAAAAGTCTGGGCCGCTTCGGGTTTGTAATCCTTGGCGTGGCCGAAGGCCGTGGCCTGGTACACCTGCGAGCCCTGGGCGAACAGCACGACGCGCTCGCGCAGCGGCTTGCCCGCGGGAGATTTGCCGGAAATCTCCAGATCGAGCGCGTCGGGCAAGCCGCTTGCCGCGTGGTCGACCGCCGATGCTCGGCTGCGGGTGACGGTGCCGCCGACATTGTGGACTGCTGCCTGGTGCAGCACGGCCAACGCCGCCCCGACCTGGCTCGCGTCCTTCACGTCCGCGTGGGCAAGGGCGAAGGTCATGTCGTCGGCGGTGCAGCCGGTCATGCTCATCTTCACCGTGTTGCCGGCCAGGCGCACATCTTGTGTGATTTGCTGCGGCTTGCAGGGAAAACTCAGCAGGATGTCGAGGCCCTTGGGGCGGATTTCGCGCCAGTTCAGCGCCGGGGAGCAGGCCGCGATCAGGGGAACGGCCAGCACGAGCAGCGCCGCGCGCGGCCGTCCCCGCTGGCGCCGGGGATGAAGGTCTGGATTTAGCATGGGCGCATTATCCGTGCATGCGTTCATGCACACCGGGAGTCCTGCCATGCTTCGCCTGCCGTCCTTGTTTTCGTCGTTTCACGCCGCAAAGGGCTTGCGCCTGCGCGCTGTGTTGCAGGGCGCTTGGGTCGCTGCGGGGTTGGCGCTGGGGCTGGCAGGGCTGGCGCAGGCCGAGACCTACCTTCCTCCGGCGCGCGACCTGCAGTCCACCGCGGCCCAGGCTGCCGCCAGACACCAGCCCGTGGTGGTGATGTTCAGCCTGCCGGGGTGCACCTATTGCGAGCGGCTGCGCAAGAGCACCTACCAATGGCTGGTGAAGGATGGGTATGTGGTGCGGCAGGTCGAGATGGATTCGAGCGACCGTTTGCTCGGCTTCGACGGCAAGCCGACCACAGGCAAGGCCCTTGCCCGGCATTACGGCGTCAAGCTGGCGCCGACGGTGCTGTTTCTCGGCCCTGGCGGACGCGAGCTGGCCGAGCGCCTGGAAGGCGCTGGACAGCCTGATTTCTACGGCGCCTTCGTTGACCGCGCCCTCAAGCAAGGGGAACTGGCACTGGGCGCCAGACCGCCTGCCGGCACGGCCCCGCAATCCTGATCCTGTCGCCATCGTCGCCCGGCGGGGGCGCGATTGTCCGTTCCATGTAACCGTGTATTGCCCATCCTCTGCATACTCCATGCAGTATTGATATACTGGCTCCAGTATTTGATGGCGTGCATTTCTGGGGGTGTTGGCCTGCTCGGCCTATGCTTCGGCTGGTTGTCGAGCAGGCGGGTTGGGGTCATGCTGGACGCGCATGGCGCTTTGCCGCCCCCGGAACGCATCACGATTCGAAGGGGGGTTCTCAGCATGACTGATTCCGCAACGCGCCGGATCGGTATCGGGTTTCTGGCTTGGGCTGTGGTGTTTCAAGGCGCGGCCTCGGCCATGACACTGGACTTTCGCCAGGCGGTCGATATCGCGCTGCGTCAAAATCCAGAGCTGCTTGCGGTCCAGGCGCAGATCGCGCAGGCCAAGGCCGGCGTGGCCCAGGCCGAAGGCGCGCGCCTGCCCAAGATCACCGCCACCGTGGGCGCAACCCGCACCAATGATCCGCTCAACGTCTTCGGCATCAAGCTGTCCCAACGCGGCGCCACGTTCAACGATTTCGGCGCCGGGCAGTTCAACCCCGCCGTGCCCGGCGTCCTGAACATCGCGCCCGACAACCTCAACGAGCCCAGCGCGGTGAACAACTTCAGCACACGGCTGGAGGCCCAGTTGCCGCTGTACACCGGAGGCAAGCTCCAGGGGTATATGCAGCAGGCGCGTTCCATGCTGCTGGCCGCGCAATCGGGCGACCAGGCCGCGCGCCAGCAGATCATTGCGCAAGCGCTGCAGGCCTATGACGGCGTGTATACCGCGCAGGCTTTCGAGGGCGTGGCGGCCAAGGCGCTGGAAGCGGCGCAAAGCCAGGTCAAGATGGTGGACAGCCTGTACAAGCAAGGCGTGGTGATCAAGAGCGACCTGCTTTCGGCCCAGGTGCACCTGGAAGACGTGAAGCTGCAGCAGCAGCAGGCGGCGGACATGCGGGCGCAGGCGATGGACGCGTTGCACGTGGTGCTGGGCGTGCCGTTGGCCGAGCCGATCGAGCTCGGCCCCGAGGTTCGGGTCGACATGCCGCCCGGCCAGCCCGACGGCTGGATCGGCCAGGCGCTCGAGAACAATCCGCAGATCCTCGCGCTGCGCCACCAGATCCAGGCCGCCAGCGGCAAGGTCGAGGTGGCCCGATCGGACCTGTACCCGCAAGTGGGCGCCCTGGCCCGCTTCGACACCAATGATCCGACGCTGGGATTCGGCGCACACAGCTACACCATCGGCGCGCAGCTCACCTGGACTCTGTTCGACGGCGGCGTGGCGCGCCAGGGGGTGGACCAGGCCATGGCCGCGCGCATGGAACTGCGGGCCAAGCTGCAGTCGGCGCAGAACCAGCTCGGCATGCAAATCCAGGACGCCTACCGCAATGCGGTGGCGGCACAGAACCAGTTCAAGACACGCGAGCTTGCCGTGCAGCAGGCCGAGGAGGCCGCGCGCATCGTCACCAAACGCTACGCCGACGGCGTGGGGACCCTGGTGGAGATGCAGGGCGCGCAGGCCCAGCTCGACAAGGCGCGCGCCGACCTGGTGCTGGCGCGCAACCAGATCAATATGCAGCGCGCCGCCCTGCGCCTGGCGATGGGCCAGCTCGACCTGACCGGCTTGCAGCAGGTCCCGGCCCAGCCGTCCATGGCCGCGGCTTCCGCGGCGTTCGTGCCGGCGCAGCCCTGATCGCACAACATCCATCCGACCGAACACAACGTCGAGAACACCATGAATGACGTTCAAACCCGATTCCTGCCAAGTCTGAAACGCGCGCCCGTGGCCCTGGTCCTGGCCGCCGCGCTGCTGTCCGCCTGCGGCCACCAGGACGAAACCGCCACATCCGGCGCCGTGGCGCCACGCAACGTCGCCGCGCAAACCACCAAGCTCGCCACCCAGGAGCAGCAGGGACAGACCTTGCTGACCGGGACGGTCGTCTCCAGCAACCAGGTGCAGGTGGCTTCGCGGCTGATGGGCTATATACGCGCCCTCAAGGTTCACGAGGGGCAAACGGTCAAGGCCGGGGAGCTGTTGTTCGAGGTCGACCCCACCGATATCCAGGGCCAGGTGGCGCAGGCGCGGTCGGGCTTGGCCCAGGCGCAGGCCAATCTGGCCAATGCCAAGGCCGACTACGCGCGTTTCGGCAACTTGTACAGGGAGCAGGCCATCCCCCGCCAGCAGTGGGATCAGGTCCAGCTGCGCTACAAGGTCGCGCAGGAGCAGGTGGCGGCGGCGCAAGCCGGCTACGACACGGCGGGCGCGCAGATGCGCTATGCCTCGGTCACCTCGCCGATCGCCGGTGTGGTGGTGCAGAAGATGGCCAACCCTGGCGACCTGGCGGCGCCGGGGCGGCCTGTTCTGGTGATCGAAGGCCAGGGCAGGCTGCAGGTGCAGACCCAGGTTCCCGGCGATGTGTTCGATCGCATCAAGATCGGCGACAAGGTCCAGGTGTACGCGGGTGACAGGGCCATTCCCGGCACCATCGCCCAGGCCGTGCCCGCGGCCGATCCGATGAGCCACACCCACACCGTGAAGATCGACCTTCCCGCCGATGCCGGCGTGGACAGCGGCAGCTTCGTGCGCGTCGGCTTCGCCGTGGGCAGCGCGCCGCAGTTGCGCGTGCCGCAAAGCGCGGTGGTCGACCGTGCCGGCATGACCGGGGTGTTCGTGGTGGACAAGGACGGCATCGCCCATTTCCGCCTGGTGCGGCTGGGTGCCGTCGTGGGCGGCGAGGTCGAGATCCAGGCGGGTCTGAGTGCGGGCGACACCATCGTCACCAGCAATCTGCCCGACGTGGAAAACGGCGTGAAGATCGGCGGAGGCAACCGTGGCTGAACATGCCCCCATGAACAGCGCGGGCAAGCTGGCGCGCGCCTTCATCACCTCCAAGATCACCGCGCTGATCATGGTGGCGCTCACCCTCGCCGGGATGCTGGCGCTCGTGGTGACGCCGCGCGAGTACAACCCGCAGATCGTGGTCCCGGCCGCCAACATCATCGTGGCCAAGCCGGGCGCCGATCCGCGCGAAATCCAGAATCTGGTGGTCAAGCCGCTGGAGGCCATCATGGCCTCGATGTCCGGGGTCGACCACACCTACGGCTACGCGAACAACGATTTCGGCGTGGTCACGGTGCAGTTCAAGGTGGGCGAGGACCAGGAGAAGAGCCTGGTCAAGATGTACAACCAGCTGATGCAGAACCTGGACCGCATCCCGCCCGGCGCGATGCAGCCCGTGGTCAAGCCCATCGATGTCGACGACGTCCCCATCCTGACCGTCACGCTGTCCTCGGCCAGCCTCGACGGCATGCAGCTGCGCGACGTCGGCGAGAAGGTGCTTGCCCATCTGCGCAACGTTCCCGGCGTGTCGTTCACCGAAGTGGTGGGCGGCGCGCCTCGCGCAGTGAACGTCTGGATCTCGCCGTCCAGGCTGGCCGCGGCGGGCATTTCCATCGAGCAGGTGGACAAGATCCTGCAAGGCAGCAACGCCGCGGCGCCCATCGGCAACGTGGTCGACGACAACCGCGTCACGCCGGTGCGCATCGACAGCTTTCTCGGCGATGCGCGGCAGGTGGGCGACATCCTGATCGGCGCGCCGAACGGCAAGCCGGTCTACCTCAAGGACGTGGCCCGGGTCGAGAACGGCCCGGCCGAGTTGGACCAACTCTCGCACTTCGCCTGGGGGGCGGCCGCGAAGGGCAGGCCGCACGGCCAGGAGATGAGCGCCGTCACCCTGGCCATCGCCAAGAAGTCGGGCGCCAACGCCGTGGTCGTGGTGCGCGACGTGCTGGCCAAGCTGGACACGATCAAGGCTTACGCGCTGCCGCAGGGCGTGCATGTCACGGTGACGCGCAACGACGGGCACAAGGCCGACGAGGCGGTCAACACCCTGGTGGAGCACCTCGGCGTCGCCATCATCAGCGTGACCCTGCTGCTGTGGTTTTTCCTCGGCTGGCGCGAGGCCGGCATCGTCACGCTCACGGTGCCGCTGACGCTGTTCGCCGTGCTCACGGTCGACCTCATCATCGGCCAGACCATCAACCGCATCACCCTGTTCGCGCTCATCCTGTCGCTGGGCCTGCTGGTCGACGGCGCGATCGTCGTGATCGAGAACATCCACCGCCATCTCCACCATGGCCCGGCCAAGGACTTCAACCAGACCGTGGTGCAGGCCACCAACGAGATCGGCAATCCCACCAATATGGCCACCCTGGCGGTGATCCTGGCCTTCGTGCCGATGGCCTTCGTCACCGGCATGATGGGGCCGTTCATGCGGCCGATTCCGATCAACGTTCCGGTGGCGATGATCGCCTCGCTGGTGCTCGCCTACACCGTCGTGCCCTGGGCGGCGCGGATGTGGTTGAGCAAGAAGGCAGCGCGCGAGGCCCTGGCGCGCACCGAGAGCCTGGAGGAGGAGGGCCAGCACGTGCAGGATGCGCTGCACCGCGCCTATCTCAAGCTGTTCGAACCTTTGCTGAGGAGCCGCACCCGGCGCAACGTGATGTTCCTGGTGGTGGCGCTGCTGCTCATCGGCGCCATGCTCATGCCGGCCTGGCAGTTCATCCGGCCTTCCGGCATGAACGGGCCGTTGTCGGCCTTGGGGGTCGAGCTCAAGATGCTGCCGAACGACAACACCAACACCTTTTTGGTCGAGGTGGATACGCCGGCGGGGTCTTCGCTGGAGCGCACCGACGAGGTGGCGCGCGCCGTGGGCGACGTGCTGGCGACCAATCCCTATGTGCTGGACTACCAGACCTTCGTCGGCCTGGCGGCGCCGATCGATTTCGCCTCGCTGGTGCGTGGCGACATGCTCAAGCGGGGCGACAACTTCGCCCAGATCCGCGTCAACCTCGTTGGCAAGAGCGCGCGCTCGGAAAGTTCGCACGAGATCGTGCAGAAGCTCTACGACCAGCTTGCGCCGGTGCGTGCGCGCTTCCCCGGCAGCTCCATCAAGCTGTTCGAGACTCCGCCGGGGCCGCCGGTGCGCGCCCAGGTCATGGCCGAGCTCTACGGTCCCAACTACGACGTGCTGCGCAAATCGGCCAAGGACGTGCTGGGCGATTTCGACCATGTCTACGGCCTGATGAACCAGGACGACTCGGTCACGGCAACGACCGCCGAATACCGCATCAAGATTGACCGGCAGAAAGCCGCGATGTCGGGCATCGTGCCGGGGCAGGTCATCCAGTTGCTGCACGACGACGTGTCCGGACTGAAGGTGGGCGCCATCCACGACAGCAACGCCATGGAGCCGATCGACATCGTCCTGCGCATCCCGCGCGCCGATCGGCAGAGCCCGCAGCAGCTGCTGGACGTGCCGATCCAGAACGCGCAAGGCAAGGTCCTGCCGCTGTCGGCCATCGCCACGGTGGAGAAGACCACCCTGGCCAAACCCATTTACAGCCGTGACCAGCATCCGGTGGTCTATGTGGGCGGCGAGATGGTCCGTTCCAGTCCCGTGTACGCCACCCTGTCGCTCAACGGCATGCTGGACGGCAAGAAGCTTGCCGATGGCACGACCTTCACCACCGGCAACCTGGGGTTCGCCGACACGCCGCCGTCCGATCTGAAGGGTTACCAGATCCTGTGGGGCGGCGAGATGCGCCTGACCCTGGACGTGTTCCGGGACCTCGGCTCGGCCTTCATGGTGGCGCTGGTGTTCATCTACCTGCTGCTGGTGGCGTACTACAAGTCCTTCCTGCTCCCGGTGATCGTGATGGGGGCGATTCCCCTCACCCTCATCGGCGTGTTCCCCGGCCATTGGCTGACCCACCAGTCGTTCACCGCCACGTCCATGATCGGGGTCATCGCCCTGGCCGGCATCGTGGTGCGCAACTCGCTGCTGCTGATCGACTTCATTCTCGAATACCGCGCCCGCGGCTACAGCCTGCAAGAGTCGGTGGCGCAGGCCGGCGCGGTGCGCCTGCGGCCCATTCTGCTCACGGCGCTGGCCATCATGTTCGGCTCGGCCATCATGATCACCGATCCGGTGTTCGGCGGCCTCGCGGTCTCCCTGATCTTCGGCACCTTGCTGTCGACCATCCTGACCCTGATCGTGATTCCGCTGCTGTATTACGTGTGGCAGATTCGCGTGAAACCGGCTGCCGCGGAACAAGCATGAAGTCCGCGCTTTTGCATCCTGTCATTTACTCTCTTGATACACGGGTGAGTTTGCACTACTTTTTCGCATGTTTTTTCCCTGACCTGCTGGAGCTTCGTCATGACCGTTGAACGTTACATCCGCGTTTTCGCCGGAACCTTCATTCTTCTCTCGCTCGCCCTCGGCCTGGAAGGCAGCCCGATTTTCGTGTCCAAGTGGTTCTTGTTGGTCACAGCTTTCGTCGGCGCCAACCTGCTGCAGTTCGGTTTTACCAATTTCTGCCCGCTCGGCCTGATCCTGAAAAAACTTGGGGTGCCCGAATCCAAGTTCAGCTGCGGCAGCTGACCCCCGCTTGCGGCGCATGGTGTCCGCGCGGAGCGATGCCGACACGGGGCGGCGGCGACCGGGGGGTGTGTCGCCCTTCAGCCAGGGCCTCGCCCCTTGACCTCGTGCATGTTGCGGCCGAGCCCGGACCAAGTTGGCTGAGTATCATGATGAAAGGCGTCATCGAATGATCAAAGCCATTTCGCCCAAGAACCGGCCTCCTGGAGGGTTTGCCATGTCTGTTCTCACCAACGAAGCCTCGCGCACCGACATTCTCAACCGCCTCAAGCGGGCGGAAGGCCAGTTGCGCGGCGTGCAGCGCATGATCGACGAGGGCGAGCCCTGTCTGAAGGTCGCGCAGCAACTCTCGGCCGTGCGCAAGGCGCTCGATAGCACTTTCGTGCGGATGACCGTGTGCTACATCGAGCAGGAGCTCGACTCGCGCATCGAGGGCGGGCCGGCCGAGAAGGTTAGGCTCGAATCCATGATGGAAGAGATGGAAACCCTGCTCGCACGCATGACCTGATCCGTCCCGGATCGCCTTGTCACATCGGGCGCCCGCGCCGCGCAGGCGTCGCGCTCGCGGCCACCGGCGGCTCCCGCCGACGGCGGCCAGCCCATCACGCGGAAGGCGCGGCCGGCAACGCCGCCGAGAATCCATCCTCTGCCGCAGCGCCGACGGCGTCGATCACACCGCCGCCCAGGCAGATTTCCCCCGCATACAAGACCGCCGATTGCCCGGGCGTGGCAGCCCATTGGGGGGTGTCGAATTCCAGCGTGAAGCCGCTCGCGCCCGACTCCCCGATGCGGCAAGCATGGTCGGCCTGGCGGTAGCGGGTTTTGGCGCTCAAGGCCGCGCCGTGGGTTTCGGCGCCCTGGGGCGCGTGCCCGGCGACCCAGGCGGCGTCGGCGGCAAGCAGGCTGCGGCTCAAGAGCCAGGGGTGGTCGTGGCCCTGGGCGACGAAGAGCGTGTTGCTCGCCATGTCCTTGCGCGCGACGAACCACGGCTCGCCGCTGCCGTCCTTGCTGCCGCCCAGGCCGATGCCCTTGCGCTGTCCCAGGGTGTAGAAGGCCAGACCCACGTGTTCGCCGATGATGCGGCCCTCGGGCGTTTTCATCGGTCCCGGTTTCGTCGGCAGGTAGCGGTTGAGAAATTCACGGAACGGGCGTTCGCCGATGAAGCAGATCCCGGTCGAATCCTTCTTGCGCGCATTGGGCAGGCCGATGTCGGCGGCGATGCGGCGCACCACGGTCTTGTGCAGTTCGCCGACCGGAAACAGCGTCCTTGAAAGCTGCGCCTGGTTCAGGCGATGCAGGAAATAGCTCTGGTCCTTGGCAGGGTCGAGCCCCCGCAGCAACTCGAAGCCGGACGGGGTTTCGCGCACGCGGGCATAGTGCCCGGTGGCGATCTTCTGCGCGCCCAGCCGCATGGCATGGTCGAGAAAGGCCTTGAACTTGATCTCGGCGTTGCACAGCACATCCGGGTTCGGGGTCCGCCCGGCGGCGTATTCGCGCAGGAACTCGGCGAACACGCGTTCCTTGTATTCGGCGGCGAAGTTCACCGCCTCGATGTCGATGCCGATGACGTCGGCCACGCTCGCGGCGTCCAGCCAGTCCTGGCGCGACGAGCAATACTCGCCATCGTCGTCGTCCTCCCAGTTTTTCATGAACAGGCCGATGACCTCATAACCCTGCTGCTTGAGCAGCCAGGCCGAAACCGACGAATCCACTCCTCCGGAGAGGCCGACGACGACGCGGGGCTTGGTGTGACGCATGGGCGCATTTTAGGAGCGCGCCCGGCGGCGCGCGTCCTTGCGGGCAGGCGCTCTCAATCCCGCGGAGCCTGCACGTCAGGATGGGTGTAGACGGCGCTTAACGGGAAGTGCCGGCCCGCCAGATGGTCCTCCACGCAGCGCAGCACCAGCGGGCTGCGATGGCGCTCGGCACTGGCCCGAATCTCGTCCGGGGTGAGCCAGAGCGTGCGCACGATCCCCGTGTCGAGGGCCTGCCCGGGGATCGGGTCGCCGACCCGGCCATGAAAGGCCAGCCGCAGATACGTGACGTCTTCCCCAGGGCGCTGGAAGCGCGAGAGATAGATCCCGAGCAGGCCAACGGGTTCGAAGGCGCGGGCCGTTTCCTCGAGCGTTTCCCGCACCACGCCTTGCACGGGGCTTTCGCCCCGCTCCAGATGGCCGGCGGGGTTGTTCAGCCGCAAACCCTCCTGCGTGTGTTCCTCGACAAGCAAAAAGCGGCCATCGTGCTCGATGACGGCGGCGACGGTGACACTGGGCTTCCAGACTTGGCGCATAGGAACGTTTGCGGCGGGCGAGGAAACGGAATTCTTGCACCAAGACCGCTGCCATGTCTTTGTCCGCTTGACCCCCCGTTTGGCCGAATCCCGTACTTGGGCGAAAATGCCGTGCTAAATCGAATTTCCAAAGCCATCCAACTTGAGGAGAAGGATTCATGCGCATCGGCGTTCCGGCTGAGAGTCTGGCGGGGGAGGCCAGGGTGGCCGCCACCCCCGAGACCGTCAAGAAGCTCGTGGCCCAGGGGCATGCGGTGCTGGTGCAGGCCGGCGCGGGCGTGGCCGCTGGCGCCGTGGACGCCGACTACGAGGCCGTAGGCGCCCAAATGGTCACGGCGGCCGAGGCATTGGGAGCCGAACTCGTGCTCAAGGTGCGCCGCCCGCAAGACGCCGAGTTGGCGCAGATGCAGCGCGGCGCCACCGTGGTGGGCATGCTCGAGCCTTTCAACGCCGAAGGCCTGCAAGCCCTGGCCCAGGCCGGCCTGACGGCCTTCGCGCTCGAAGCCGCCCCTCGCACCACGCGGGCACAGAGCCTGGACGTGTTGTCCAGCCAGGCCAACATCGCCGGCTACAAAGCCGTGCTGCTGGCCGCCAACCTCTACCCCCGCTTCATGCCCATGCTCATGACCGCCGCCGGCACCGTCAAAGCCGCCAGACTGGTGATCCTGGGCGCCGGCGTGGCCGGACTGCAGGCCATCGCCACCGCCAAGCGCCTGGGCGCGGTGGTGGAAGCTTCCGACGTGCGCCCCGCCGCCAAGGAGCAGGTCGAGTCCCTCGGCGCGAAGTTCATCGACGTGCCCTTCGAGACCGACGAAGAACGCGAGATCGCCCAAGGCGTGGGCGGCTACGCCCGGCCCATGCCCAAGGCCTGGCTGGATCGCCAGGCCGCCCTGGTGGCCGAGCGCGTCAAGCAGGCCAACATCGTCGTCACCACGGCGCTCATCCCCGGGCGGCGTGCCCCCGTGCTGGTGAGCGAGGCCATGGTCCAGGGCATGCGCCCCGGATCGGTCATCGTCGACATGGCCGCTGCGCAAGGCGGCAATTGCCCGCTGACCGAAGCCGACAAGACCGTGGTCAGGCATGGCGTCACCATCGTCGGCGAGACCAACCTGCCCGCCATGGTCGCGGCCGACGCCTCCTCGCTGTACGCACGCAATGTGCTGGACTTCCTCAAGCTCGTGCTCGACAAGGACAAGGGCCTGATCGTCAACATGGACGACGACATCGTCGCCGCCTGCCTGATGACCCGGGACGGCGAGGTCAAGCGCAAGGCGGCCTGATCCCATGGCCGCACCTGCCCCGTTTGGCGCGGCGCGAGGCCGGCGCATTGCCGCCGCGCGCCGCGCCGCTCCCAGCATTGCCTTCACGAAGGACTGAACATGCACGAAATTTCTCCTTTCATCATCAACCTCACCATCTTCGTGCTGGCCATCTATGTTGGCTATCACGTCGTGTGGACCGTCACTCCCGCGCTGCACACCCCGCTGATGTCGGTGACCAACGCCATCTCCGCCATCATCATCGTCGGCGCCATGCTCGCCGCCGCGCTCACCGTCACGCCGCTGGGCAAGGTCATGGGCATGCTGGCCGTGGCCATGGCCGGGGTGAACATCTTCGGCGGCTTCCTCGTCACCCGTCGCATGCTGGAGATGTTCAAGAAAAAAGAACGTCCCGTTGCCAAGAAGGCCGAATGACCATGAACCACGCCAAGATCGCACGCAAGGATTTGCCATGACCCTCAGCATGAACCTGGTCACCCTGCTTTACCTCGTCGCCTCAGTGTTCTTCATCCAGGCCCTCAAGGGTCTGTCGCACCCGGCCACCAGCCGGCGCGGCAACGTCTTCGGCATGACCGGCATGGCCATCGCCGCGCTCACCACCGTCGCGCTCATCGTCAAGATCGGCGGTGACGCCGGCGCCGCCGGCCTGGGCTATGTGCTCGCCGCGCTGGTCGTGGGAGGCGCCATTGGTGCCACCATGGCCAAGCGCGTGGAGATGACCAAGATGCCCGAACTCGTGGCTTTCATGCACAGCATGATCGGCCTGTCGGCGGTGTGCATCGCCATCGCCGAAGTGGCCGAGCCCCATGCCTTCGGCATCGTCGCCGCGATGGGCGATCCGCTGCCCTACGGCAACCGCGTCGAGCTGTTCATCGGCGCCATCGTCGGCGCCATCACCTTCAGCGGCTCGGTCATCGCCTTCGGCAAGCTCTCCGGCAAGTACAAGTTCCGCCTGTTCCAGGGCGCGCCGGTGCGCTTTGCCGCGCAGCACTGGATCAATCTGGCCATCGCGCTGACCACCATCGGCTTCGGCCTGGCGTTCTGGGCCACGGCGAACTGGACGCCCTTCCTGGTCATGCTGGCGCTGGCCTTCGTGCTGGGCGTGCTCATCATCATCCCCATCGGCGGCGCCGACATGCCGGTGGTGGTGTCCATGCTCAACAGCTACTCGGGCTGGGCCGCCGCCGGCATCGGCTTCTCGCTGGAAAACAGCATGCTCATCATCGCCGGCTCGCTGGTGGGATCCTCCGGGGCGATCCTGAGCTACATCATGTGCAAGGCGATGAACCGCTCGTTCTTCAACGTCATCCTCGGCGGCTTCGGCGGCGAGGCCGCCGTGGCCGCCACGGGCGGGGCGCAGCGCACGGTCAAGTCCGGCAGCCCGGACGACGTGGCCTTCCTGCTGGGCAACGCCGAAACGGTGATCATCGTGCCGGGCTACGGCTTGGCGGTGGCCCGCGCGCAGCATGCGCTGAAGGAGTTGGCGCAAAAACTCGGGGAACGCGGCGTGAACGTGAAGTACGCCATCCACCCGGTGGCCGGCCGCATGCCCGGGCATATGAACGTGCTGCTGGCCGAGGCCGAGGTGCCCTACGACCAGGTGTTCGAGATGGACGACATCAACCCCGAGTTCGCGCAGGCCGACGTGGCCGTGGTGCTGGGAGCCAACGACGTGGTCAACCCGGCGGCGAAGAACGATCCCAAGTCGCCGATTGCCGGCATGCCCATTCTCGAGGCCTACAAGGCCAAGACCGTGATCGTGAACAAGCGATCCATGGCCACGGGCTATGCGGGTTTGGATAATGACTTGTTTTATCTCGACAAAACCATGATGGTCTTCGGTGACGCCAAGAAGGTGATCGAGGACATTACCAAAGCCATCGAATAAATGGGGTTTTGCACAAGGGCCGCCTTCGGGCGGCTTTTTCCATGCCCGGGTTTTGGATTATGATGTGGACATTCTGATTTTTCTTCATGTCCAAACCCGAGGAGGTCCCGATGTCGTCCTATAAAGAATTGCTCGCTCAAATTGAAATGCTCAAGCAGCAGGCCGAGTCGCAGCGCAAGACGGAAATCTCCCAAGTCGTGGCTGATATTCGCGCGAAAATGCAGGAGTACGGAATCAGCCTAAGCGATCTGGGCTCCACGGGCCGCAGTTCGCGCAGCAAGGGCACCACCGTTGCCGCGAAATACCGCCATCCCAAAACTGGCGACACCTGGACCGGTCGCGGCAAGATGCCCAAATGGCTGCAGGGCGAAGTCAATACCGGCAAGCGCAAGGAAGATTTTCTGATCGCCTGAGGCGCGTCGAGCCAACCCGTGACCGTGGTCAACGGGTTTGATGCACAAACGGCCCCGAGTTATGACTCGGGGCCGTTTCGTTTCTGGGTTCCCACTTTAAGCGCGGCTTCAAGGATCGGCTGGCGCGGAGTACGAGACTGCCGGCCGCATCACGATGTCGAATCGCCGTCCTTTGCATGGAATACGACCGAGGCCTAACGGTCCCGGTGCGTCTTGATATTCATCGAGCCATGTACTTTTGGGTATGGGCGTATCCAACCCTGTCGATCAGGGTCCGGGAGCTTTGTGCGCAGCGCGCAGACAGACCATGCTCCGATCGTTTCCGTGCTGTTTGATGTGGCGCAACGCAACTGGGGTGCGACCGCCGCAATGGCGCCGCGGTATGCCTGCTGCGCGGCGTAACGGCGCGCGGGGCGAAGCCGCGTATGGGCCGCAATCGTCAAGCGTGCCGGTGGATTTCGTCGTTTCAGTGCGTTTTCTCGAAGTGTTTACATCCTGTCATGTTCATTTCGGACAAATTTGGCGCATATTAGTCAGCAAAGTGACAATTGATCGAGATGAAGCCAAAGGACTACGCGGAAATCATCCAGTCCTGCCGCTGGATGGCGGACTTGCAGGAATCCGAGCGCACGCGTGTACACCAGGATTTGAGTGTGCGGATTGCCGAGCCGGGGGATGTGCTGTGCCGCAGCGGCGAAGTCGCGGAGCAATGGGTGGGCGTGCTCAGCGGGCTGGTCAAGGTTGCCGCCGTATCGACGGCAGGCAAGACGCTGGCCTACACCGGCGTGGCTCCAAGCGGATGGTTTGGCGAAGGCGCCCTGCTGAGACGCGGAGTTTGGCCGTGCGATGCCATCGCACTGCGCCGAAGCCATATCGGATTGCTGCCGGCAGGTACTTTTTTCTGGCTGATGGACCGCAGCCTTGTGTTCAACCGCGTCATCATCAATCAGCTCAACGAGCGGCTCAGCCAGTTCATCAGCCAACTGCAGCTCGATCGCATGTCGGGTTCGGATGAACGCGTGGCCCACACCCTGGCGGCGATGTTCCATCCCGTGTTGTATCCGGGGGTCGGTCATGTGCTGCGCGTCACCCAGGATGAACTCGGGCAGCTGTGCGGCTTGTCGCGCCAGCGCGTGAATCAGGCCCTGCAACGCCTGATGGGCCTTGGGCTGCTGCGTTTGCGCTACGGCGGGATCGAGGTCGCCGATGCGCAGCGTCTGCAGGCATTCGGCGCCGACATGCAGAAGTTGCGCGCCGCGGCGCCGTCAAGGGAAGCTGCGGCCAACTTCGACGATATCGACTGAACCCGGTTCGCGCCGGGGCTCGGCAGGGAGCACGACGCCGATCTCATGTGCCCCGGATGGGTGATCGACACGGGGGTAGGGCGGAGCTGGCCATCGCCACTGGGACGCGGGAAACAATGCGCGCATGCCATGAATATCGCAGTGGTAGGGCGGCCCCTGGATCAGGCCCTCGGCCGCTCCCGGTTTGGGCGCCTGCATGAAGAGCGCGTAGAGGCGCCCGTGAGGGGCCAGCCAATCGCGCAAACGTGCCGCGTAGATGCTCCAGTCGTCCGGATGCAGGGCGCAAAGGCAGGTTTGTTCATAAATGGCGTCAAACCTGGCCTGCGGCGACCAGGTGCGTACGTCGGCCTGGATGAGTGTGGCTTCCAGTCCAGCTTGGCCGAGGCGTCGCCTGACACCTGCCACCGCCGCGGGGGCGTAGTCCAGCGCCGTGACATCAAACCCGGCGGCGGCGAGCGCGAGGACTTCGTGCCCATTTCCGCAGCCCGGCACGAGAATGCGGCAGGGCGACAGGCTGCCTTCGCGCAGCCAGACTTGGAGTTGGGGGTTGGCTGCGCCGCGATCCCATGGCGTCGAGCCCTGCTCGAAGCGTTGCTGCCAGAATTCAAAGTCGGGTCCAGCCATCACGGATAGCGTCTCCCATGGATCGGCGCAGTCTCGAGCGGATTCGAAAGACCTTGTCGCCAGCTTGGTATTGTGCTCCGGCCGCCCCGTTTCCAGTGGTTGAGGCCGGCTCTGCGCCGGCTGGGCGGCAACGGCCGAACGCGATTTCCGCGGCTCAATAGAATGCACATCCTGATTCGGGGTAACCCGGATACCCTCAACCCGAGCGCATGTCCCAACCATCCAAGCAGCCCCTGGTCGAATTTACCGCAGTCGATTTCGGCTATGACACACGCCTGGTTCTCGGCAACGTGTCGTTCCGCGTCGTGCCGGGACAGGTCGTCGCCGTCATGGGCGCCTCTGGGGGGGGCAAAACCACCGTCCTGCGCTTGATCGGTGGTCAAGTCCGCGCTCGCGCGGGCTCGGTGCGTTTCGACGGCCAGGATGTGGGAGCGATGAGCCACGCCGAGATCTATGCCGCGCGTCGCCGCATGGGCATGCTGTTTCAGATGGGGGCGTTGTTCACCGACCAAACCGTGTTCGACAACGTGGCCTTCGCGCTGCGTGAGCACACGCGGCTGCCGGAAAGCATGATTCGGGATCTTGTGCTCATGAAGCTCAACGCCGTGGGGTTGCGCGGCGCGCGCGATCTCTACCCTGCGCAGTTGTCCGGCGGCATGGCCCGGCGCGTGGCCTTGGCGCGCGCCATTGCGCTGGATCCGGCCTTGGTGATGTACGACGAGCCGTTCGCGGGGCTCGACCCCATCTCGCTGGGCATCTCGGCACGGCTGATCCGGACCTTGAACGACGCCTTGGGTCTGACGAGCATCGTGGTCTCGCACGATGTGGACGAAACATTCGCGATCGCGGACCAGGTGTTCATTCTTGCCAACGGGACGCTCATCGCCGAGGGCACGCCCGACGCGCTGCGGGCCAGCGCCGACCCGCTGGTGCATCAGTTCGTGCGCGGCGAACCCGACGGACCCGTCGGGTTCCACTACCCGGCGCCACCCCTCCAGGCCGATTTTCTGGGTGATCGCGGAACCAGTTCATGAGCGAAACGCATAGGCCCCGGATGATGTTCTCCAGGCTGTCCCAAGCCATCGTTCGCCACCCGAGGCCAGACAAGGCATGAAGACTCCCCTGCATTTCGTCGCCGCGGTGGGGACCAGAACGCGCGGGCTGCTTCAGGATCTCGGCTATGGCCTGCGCCTGTTCCTGCGCTTGCTGGTCTTGCTGCCACGCACCTTGCGCCGCCCGCAACTCATCGTGCAGCAGGTTTTTTTCCTGGGCAACTATTCGTTGTCCATCATCGCCGTGTCCGGCCTGTTTGTCGGTTTCGTGCTCGGCCTCCAGGGCTATTACACCCTGTCGCGCTATGGCGCGGCCAATTCCCTGGGCCTGGTCGTGGCGCTGTCGCTTGTGCGCGAACTCGGCCCCGTGGTGACGGCACTCCTGTTCGCCGGGCGCGCGGGAACCTCGCTGACGGCGGAAATCGGCCTGATGAAGGCAGGCGAGCAAATCACCGCCATGGAGATGATGGGCGTCGATCCGCTTGCGCGCATCCTCGCCCCGCGCTTTGTCGGCGGCGTGTTCACCATGCCGCTGCTGGCCGCGGTGTTCAGCGCGGTGGGCATCGTCGGCGGCTACATCGTCGGCGTGATGATGATCGGCGTCGATTCCGGCGCGTTCTGGTCGCAGATGCAGGGCGGCGTGGATGTGTTCAAGGATGTGGGCAACGGCGTGATCAAGAGCGTGGTGTTCGGGGTGGCCGTGACTTTCGTCGCCTTGTACCAGGGCTGGCGCGCGCAACCCACGCCCGAGGGCGTGTCGCGCGCCACCACCCGCACCGTGGTGGTGGCCTCGCTGGCGGTGCTGGGCCTGGACTTTGTCTTGACGGCGCTGATGTTCAGCACATGAATGTTTGGCGCCCTGCCGTTCCTGCGTGCAGCAGCGAACCGGGAGGGCGAAAAGGAGTCTGGCATGGAGAGTAAAAAGGTCGATGTCTGGGTGGGGCTGTTCGTGCTGATCGGCGCGGCGGCTCTGCTGTTCCTGGCGCTCAAGGCGGGTAATCTGCTGAGCCTGAATTTCGGTCCGACCTATGATGTCAGCGCCGAGTTCGACAATATCGGCGGACTGAAGGCGGACGCACCGGTCAAAAGCGCGGGAGTCGTTGTCGGGCGCGTGGCCGGCATCCAGTTCGACAACCGGACCTTCCAGGCCAAGGTCACGCTGGCGCTGGACCAGCGCTATAAGTTTCCCACCGATACCTCGGCCAAGATCCTGACCTCAGGGCTGCTCGGCGACCAGTACGTTGGGCTTGATCCCGGGGCCTCGGAGAAGAATCTTCACAATGGCAGCATGATTCAAAACACGCAATCCGCCGTGGTGCTGGAAAATCTCATCGGGCAGTTCCTCTACAACAAGGCCGCCTCCGGAAACTCCGGGTCGGGCGCGAAATAATTTCTTCAGGAGCAAGTGTTGAACCCAGGCCACGCTGCCAAACCCCATCCGACGCGCCGGCACCTGCGCGCAGCGCCAGGTCTCGTGCTGGCCGCGAGCCTGCTGGCGGGTTGTGCCACGAACAATCCGCAAGATCCGCTCGAGCCGTATAACCGCGCCATGTTCACCTTCAACAGCAAGGTCGACAAGGCGGTCGTCAAGCCGGTGGCGATCGGCTACAAGGACGTCGTCCCCACGCCCATGCGCCATGGCGTGACCAATTTTTTCGGCAACCTGGGTGACGTCTGGTCCATGACGAATGATTTCCTCCAGGGGCATATCGTCACTGGACTCAACGGCTTCATGCGGGTGGGTGTGAATACCGTGTTCGGCATGTTCGGCGTGCTCGACATCTCCACTGAAATGGGCCTTTACAAACAGCCGAATGACTTCGGCTTGACGCTCGCGCGCTACGGTGTGCCGTCTGGTCCATTTTTCGTCATCCCGTTGCTGGGGCCCAGCACGGTGCGCGACGCCGCCGGCACCGGGGTCGACATGTACTACGCGCCGTTGAACTACACCACCAACGAGATCGCGGTGCGCAACGCGGCTTCGGCGCTGCATCTCATCAATTCGCGCGCCAATCTCCTGACCACCACCGATTTGCTGGAGCAGATCGCCCTCGACCCGTACATTTTCACGCGCGACGCCTATCTGCAGCGGCGCAGAGCCCATGTCAAGGCCGTGCGCAGCGAAGGCATTCTGTCTCCCGGGCCTGTCGACGAGGGCGGCGACAGTGGTGGTGAGCTAGACCCTGACGCGGCCGCCCCGGCCGTGCCTGCGGTGACATTGGCTTCATCGGCCCGGCCTGCCACGCCTGCGACCTCGGCTGCCGTCCTTTCCACAGCGCGCCCCTGAGCGCGTCATCGTTCTTGCTCGGGGGGCGTTAAGACCTCGAGCCGAACCTTCCGGAGCACACCATGTTTCGAACCCTGAAAGCTGCTTTCCTCTTCCCTGTCCTGGCCCTGGGGCTGCTCGCTGCGCCCGCGGCGCGGGCTGACACACCGGCCCCGGTGCAGGTCATCCAAAAACTGTCGGAATCCGTGATGACGGCGGTGAACAACGAACCCGCCATCAAGTCCGGGGATCCGCAGAAGATCATGCAACTGGTTGAGACCACGGTGCTGCCATTCGTGGACTTTCGGCACATGACGGCATCGGCGGTCGGACGTTATTGGCGTCAGGCCACGCCCGAACAGCAGAAGGATCTGCAGCAGCAATTCAAGCTGCTGCTCATCCACACCTATTCCGGTGCCGTGAGCCAGATCAGGAACCAGAAGATCGACTACCTGCCGTTTCGCGCCGCGCCCGATGCCACGAACGTCGTGGTGCGAACCCGCGTGATGAACAACGGCGAACCCATCCAGCTCGACTACCGCCTGGTGAAGGTCGGCAATGACTGGAAAATTACCGACGTCAACGTGATGGGGATCTGGTTGGTGGACAACTACCGCGGCGTCTTTGCGCAGGAAATCGGCCAGAAGGGGATCAACGGGCTGATCCAGACGCTGGAAACCCGCAACAAGCAGCTGGCCCACGGCGGCCAGGGCCAGGGCTGAACATGCCCGATTTCTCGCTCCCGACGCGCGTCACGGTTTCGGAGGCCGGCGCGGTTGTCTCGCATGCGCTGGAGGCCTTGCGTGCCGGCGATGCCTCGCAACCCTGGACCGTGGACGCATCGGCCCTGCAGACCTTCGACTCGGCTTGTCTGGCACTGTTGCTCGAGCTGCGACGACATGCCGCAAGCCGCAGCCTGCAGGTGCTCGGCGCGCCGCCGCGCCTGGCGCATCTCGCCACGGCCTACGGGTTGGACTTCGCGTTGGTCGACATCGCCGTGCCAGCCACGCATGCCTGAGAATCTTCCGGCCGCGGCCGGCCCGCAGCCATTGCCATTGCATGTCTGATCCATCCACGATCGCGTCTTCGGTTCCCGCGGTCCGCTTCGATGCCATCGTCAAACGCTACGGCGCGCGCGCCGTGGTCGATGGCGTCAGCCTGGATATCGCCCAAGGGGAATTCTTCGCCCTGCTCGGGGCCAACGGCGCCGGCAAGACGACCCTGATCAGCATGCTCGCCGGCCTCACACGCGCCAGCGCGGGCCGGGTTCAGGTGCTGGGGCGCGATGTCGCGCTGGATCCCATTGCCACGCGCCGGCTGCTGGGGGTGGTACCGCAGGAACTGGTGTTCGATCCGTTCTTCACCGTGCGCGAAACCCTGCGTCTGCAGTCCGGCTATTTCGGTCTGGACCGGAACGACGACTGGATCGATGCGCTGTTGCACAAGCTCGGCCTCACTTCCCAGGCCGAACAGAACATGCGCCAGCTCTCCGGTGGCATGAAGCGCCGCGTGATGGTGGCCCAGGCCCTGGTGCACAAGCCTCCGGTCATCGTGCTGGACGAGCCCACCGCGGGGGTGGACGTGGAGTTGCGCCAAAGCCTGTGGCAGTTCATCACCGAGCTGAATCGCCAGGGCCATACCGTGCTGCTGACCACGCACTACCTGGAGGAGGCCGAGGCGCTGTGCAGCCGCATCGGCATGCTCAAGCTGGGTCAGCTGGTGGCGCTGGACTCGACCACGGCGCTGCTGTCGCGCTTTGCCTCCACGCAGATGCTGTTCCGCCTGCAGGCGGGGCGCCTGCCGCCCGAGTTGGCGTCGCGCTGCAAGCCTGACGCTGGCCGGCTTGGCTGCACGGTGCGGGACGCCGCCGAGGTCGAGCAGATTCTCGGCGCCTTGCGCACCGAGGGTTGCGTGGTGGATGAACTCGAGGTGCGCCGCGCCGACCTCGAAGACGCATTCATGCAGATCATGGGCCGCGACGCGCGGCGGGCGCAGGGCGCCGCGAAGGAGGCCCGATGACAGGCCTGCTCACGCTGTTCCGCAAGGAACTGCTGCGTTTCTGGAAGGTCAGCCTGCAGACCGTGGCGGCTCCCGTGCTGAGCAGCTTGCTCTACCTGCTGATTTTCTCGCACGCGATGGCGGTCCACATCAAGGTGTTCGGGTCCGTTCCCTATACCGCCTTTCTCATTCCGGGCCTGGCGATGATGAGCGTGCTGCAGAACGCCTTCGCCAACACGTCGTCGTCGCTGATCCAGTCCAAGATCACCGGCAACCTGGTTTTCGTGCTGCTGTCGCCGCTCAGGTCCTGGGAACTGTTCGCCGGCTATGTGGCCGCCTCGATCGTGCGCGGGCTGGCCGTCGGGCTGGGCCTGATTTTCGTGGCGCTGTGGTTCGTTCCGCTGGAGTTCCGGCATCCGCAGTGGATCGCGGTGTTCGCCGTGCTGGGCGCGTCCATGCTGGCGTCGCTCGGGCTCATCGCCGGAATCTGGGCCGAGAAGTTCGATCAGATGGCCGCGTTCCAGAACTTCATCATCGTTCCCGCCACCTTTCTCTCCGGCGTGTTCTATTCGGTCAAGAGTCTGCCGCCATTCTGGATGGCGCTATCGCACCTCAACCCGTTCTTTTACCTGGTCGACGGTTTTCGCTACGGTTTTTTCGGCGTCTCCGATGCTTCGCCCTGGCTGTGCCTGCTCGCCGCGCTGATCGGCAACGCCGTATGCGGGGGCGTGGCCTGGGCATGGCTGCAGCGCGGGTATAAATTACGCAACTGATCCACGCCGCGCAGCGGTTTTTTCCAATTCCCCTGGTTACTCATCATGGCGCTACCCACACCCGAACAACTCCGTGCGCTGATCGCCGCCGGCCTGGAATGCACGCAACTCGACGTGCAGGGCGACGGCCAGCATTTCTTCGCCACCATCGTCAGCCCGGCTTTCGCCGGGCAGTCGCGCCTGGCCAGGCACAGACTGGTGTACGCAGCCCTCGGCGAGCGCATGCGCGCCGAAATCCACGCGCTGTCCATGCGCACCCTTGCGCCCGGCGAGTCATTGCCGGATTAGATTTGTCTTGCTGCTGGCCGCCTAAAATGGCCCATTTCTTGGCCGTCCGAGATGCCAGGCGCAGTCGAGCCGCCTCCCAAGTTCGGCTCCTAGGACAAACCGCCTGATTCCCGGCCGGTTGGACAACCCCGATCCTCATGGACAAATTACGCATTCAGGGCGAGCGCCCGCTGCACGGAGACGTGCAGGCCAGCGGGGCGAAAAACGCTGCCCTGCCGTTGATGGCCGCCAGCCTGCTGACGGATCAGCCTGTTCTGCTGGACAACGCGCCGCAGCTCATGGACGTGCGGACCTTGGGCCAGCTGCTGGCCGGCATGGGGACGCAGGTCGAGCAGCAGGGCGAGCGCATACGCCTGCAGGCGGACCGCATCGCGCATTGCGAGGCGCCCTACGAGCGCGTGAAGACCATGCGCGCCAGCGTGCTGGTGCTGGGGCCGCTGGTGGCGCGCTTCGGCCATGCGCGGGTCAGCCTTCCGGGCGGCTGCGCCATCGGCGCGCGGCCGGTGGATCAGCACATCAAGGGATTGCAGTCGCTCGGCGCCCAGGTGCAGGTGGAGCACGGCGACATCGTCGCCAGTGTGCCTGGCGGACGGCTCAAGGGCGCGCGCATCAGCACCGACATGATCACCGTCACCGGGACCGAGAACCTGATGATGGCGGCCTGCCTCGCCGAGGGCGAGACCGTGATCGAGAACGCCGCGCAGGAACCCGAGGTGGCCGACCTGGCGGCCATGCTGGTGGCCATGGGCGCGCGCATCGACGGCGCCGGCACCTCGCGCATCCGCATCCAGGGCGTTGAACGCCTGCACGGCGCTTCGCACAGCATCGTGCCGGATCGCATCGAGACGGGCACCTTTTTGTGCGCGGCGGTGGCCACGCGCGGCGACGTGACCGTGCGGCGCTGCGCGCCCGATCATCTGGACAGCCTGCTGGACAAGCTGCGCGAGGCCGGCGCGACCGTGAGCCGCGGGGCCGACTGGATCCGCGTGCAGGCCGACGCGATGCCCGGCGGGCGGCCGCGCGCGATATCGGCGCGGACCTCGGAATATCCGGGTTTCGCCACCGACATGCAGGCCCAGTTCATGGCCGTGAATTGCATCGCGCAGGGCGCCGCGCATCTCACCGAGACCATTTTTGAGAACCGCTTCATGCACGTGCAGGAATTGGTGCGCCTGGGGGCGAACATCGCCATCGAAGGCAACACCTGCGTGGTGCAGGGCGTCGCGCGCTTGTCCGGGGCCACCGTGATGGCCACCGACTTGCGCGCCTCGGCGGGCCTGGTGATCGCCGGCCTCGCCGCCGAGGGGGAGACCGTCGTGGAACGCATCTACCACCTCGACCGCGGCTACGAGCGCATGGAGCACAAGCTGGCCGCACTGGGCGCGCGCATCGAGCGCGTGCGCTGAACGCCGACCCTTCCGACCCTTGCCGCACGCAAGACATCCCGCTTCCGGTAACCTCGCCATCATGCTCACCCTCGCGCTGTCCAAAGGCCGCATCTTCGACGACACCCTGCCGCTGCTCGCACGCGCCGGGATCACCGTGGCCGAAGATCCGGAGTCCACCCGCAAGCTCATCCTGCCCACCAATCGCGCCGATCTGCGCGTGGTGCTCGTGCGCGCCAGCGACGTGCCCACCTATGTGCGCTACGGCGGGGCCGATTTCGGCGTGGCGGGGCTCGATGTCCTGCTCGAGGCCGATGCCACGCTGGGCGGGGACGGCATGTACCGCCCGGTGGATCTGGGCATCGCCCGCTGCCGTCTGAGCGTGGCAACCCCGCAGGGCTTCGACTATGTCCACGCAGTGCGCCAGGGGTCGCGTCTGCGCGTGGCGACCAAATACGTGCATCTGGCACGCGAGCATTTCGCCGCCAAGGGCGTGCACGTCGATCTGGTCAAGCTCTACGGCTCGATGGAGCTGGCGCCGCTGATCGGCCTGGCCGACGCCATCGTCGACCTGGTGTCCAGCGGCGGCACGCTCAGGGCCAACGGGCTGGTCGAGGTGGAGCCCATCATGGACATCTCGGCCCGGCTCATCGTCAACCAGGCCGCCTTCAAGACCAAGACCGCCGCGCTCAAGCCTCTGGTGGACGGATTGCGCGAGGCTTGCGCCAACAACATCCCGATTTCAGCATGACCACTTCCGCACCCGAATTGCTGCTGCGCCGGCTCAATACCTCCTCGCCCGATTTCGAGGCGCAATACGCCCAGCTGTTTGCGCGCATGGCGGACGAGAATGCCGACATCGATGCGCGTGCGGCCGAAATCCTGGCCGCGGTGCGGGCGCGCGGCGACGCCGCCGTGCTCGAATTCACGCGACGCTTCGACCGTCTCGACGCTCCCGACATGGCGGCGCTGGAGATTGCGCAATCCGAGCTGCGCGCCGCCCTGTCGAGCATTTCCAGCGAGCAGCGCCAGGCCCTCGAGCAGGCCGCCGAACGCGTGCGCGATTATCACCAGCGCCAGATGCAGCAAGTGGGGCGCAGCTGGGAATACCGCGACGCCGACGGCACCCTGCTGGGCCAGAAAGTCACGCCGCTGGACCGCGTGGGCATCTACGTCCCCGGCGGCAAGGCGGCCTATCCCTCGTCGGTGTTGATGAACGCCATTCCCGCGCACGTGGCCGGCGTGGAGGACATCGTCATGGTGGTGCCGACCCCCGGCGGCGAGCGCAACACCCTGGTACTGGCGGCGGCGGCGGTAGCCGGCGTGCGCCGGGCCTTCGCCATCGGCGGCGCGCAGGCCGTGGGGGCGCTGGCCTACGGCACCGCCACCGTGCCCAAGGTGGACAAGATCGTCGGCCCGGGCAACGCCTACGTGGCCGCCGCCAAGCGCCGCGTGTTCGGCGTCTGCGGCATCGACATGATCGCCGGACCGTCGGAAATCCTGGTCATCGCCGACGGGTCCACGCCGCCCGAATGGGTGGCCATGGACCTGTTCAGCCAGGCCGAGCACGACGAACTGGCGCAAAGCATCCTGCTCTGCCCGGATGCGGGATACATCGAAATGGTTGCGACCGAAATCCGCCGCCTGTTGCCCGGCATGGCGCGGCGCGACATCATCGCCGCGTCGCTGTCGGGCCGTGGCGCGTTGATCCAGGTGCGCAACCTGGACGAGGCCTGCGAACTGGCCGATCGCATCGCTCCCGAACACCTGGAGGTGTCCACCGCGGATCCGAGGCCGATCGCCGACCGCCTGCGCCATGCGGGGGCGGTTTTTCTCGGCGCCTACACCTCCGAGTCGCTGGGGGATTACTGCGCCGGCCCGAACCATGTGCTGCCGACCTCCGGCACCGCGCGTTTTTCCTCGCCGCTGGGCGTGTATGACTTCATCAAGCGCACGAGCTTGATCGAGGTCAGCCATGCCGGGGCGCAGCATCTCGGGCGCATCGCCTCGGTGCTCGCCCATGGCGAAGGCCTGCAGGCTCATGCTCTCGCGGCCGAGATGCGACTGGATCGGGCGCAAACGCCATGAGCCGATTCTGGAGCGAGGTCGTGCATGGCCTGACACCCTATGTCCCGGGCGAGCAGCCCAAGATCCCCGGGCTGGTGAAACTCAACACCAACGAATGCCCGTACGGCCCCAGCCTGCGCGTGCTCCAGGCCATACGCGACGCAGCGGGCGAGGATTTGCGTCTGTATCCCGACCCCGAGGCGCGCGCGCTCAGGGATGCCATCGCCGCACACCACAGCCTGGAGTCCGCCCAGGTTTTCGTCGGCAATGGCTCGGACGAGGTGCTGGCCCATGTTTTCCAGGCCTTGTTCAGGCACGAGGCGCCGCTGCTGTTCCCCGACATCAGCTACAGCTTCTACCCCGTTTATGCACGGCTCTACGGCATCGCCACCCGCATGCTGCCGCTTGACGAGGCCTTTCGCATCCGGGTGGACGACTACCTGGCTGCGGGCCCCAATGGCGGCATCATCTTCCCCAATCCCAACGCGCCGACCGGCATCGCGCTCGATCTTGCCGAGATCGAGCGTCTGCTGCTTGGCAACCCGGATTCGGTCGTGGTGATCGACGAAGCCTATGTCGACTTCGGCGCACACACCGCCGCCCCGCTCATCGATCGCTATCCCAACCTGCTGGTCGTGCGCACGCTGTCCAAGGCGCGCGCGCTGGCCGGCCTGCGCGTGGGCTATGCGCTCGGCCACCCCGATCTCATCGAGGCCCTGGTACGGGTGAAGGACAGCTTCAATTCCTACCCGCTGGACCGCCTGGCCATCGCAGGCGGCGTGGCCGCGATGCAGGACGACACCTGGTTCGCCCACACCCGCGGCCTCATCATCGCCAGCCGCGAGAAACTCACGGCTGGCCTGCAGGCGCTCGGTTTCGAGGTCTTGCCGTCCGCGGCGAACTTCGTCTTTGCGCGCCATCCCCTGCATGACGGCGATGTCCTGTCCGCCGCCCTGCGCGAGGCCCGCATCCTGGTGCGGCATTTCTCGCAGCCGCTGCGCATCGCATCCTTCCTGCGCATCACGGTGGGGACCGACGCGCAGTGCGATGCGCTGCTGCAGGCCCTGTCCGCCATCGTCCCGTCGGAGGCGGCGTCCGCGCTTCGTTAACATGGCGGCATGGCGCGGCGCTTGGCCGCTGCCGCATTCCATCTCATCCATGCGCACCGCACAGGTCATCCGCCAGACTGCCGAAACCCGCATTGCGGTCGAGCTCGATCTCGACGGTTCCGGTGTTTCCAAGCTCGCCACCGGCATCGGTTTCTTCGACCACATGCTCGACCAGATTGCGCGTCACGGCCTGGTCGATCTTGCCGTGCACGCCGAAGGCGATCTGCACATCGACGGCCACCACACGGTCGAGGACGTGGGCATCACCATCGGCCAGGCGCTGGCCAAGGCTCTTGGCGACAAGAAGGGCGTGCGCCGCTACGGTCATGCCTATGTGCCGCTGGACGAGGCGCTCTCGCGCGTGGTGGTCGATTTCTCCGGCCGTCCGGGGCTGGTGTGGCACGTGCCCTTCGCGCGTGCGATGATCGGCGAGTTCGACGTGGATCTGGCGCACGAGTTTTTTCAAGGCCTGGTCAACCACGCTTTCATCACCCTGCATGTCGACAATCTGCGCGGCGAAAATGCACACCACCAGTGCGAAACCGTCTTCAAGGCCTTCGGCCGCGCCTTGCGCGCCGCGGCTGAAATCGACCCGCGCATGGGCTCTGTCATACCATCGACCAAAGGCTCGCTGTGAGCGCCGCGCGTCGCAGCGTCCCCGTCTTCTTGTCGCGTTAAATCTCCCACACCCCTCTCCGCAGCTTCCGACGTCCGCATGAAAACGGTCGCCATCGTCGATTACGGCATGGGCAACCTGCGCTCCGTGTCGCAGGCCGTGCAGCATGTCGCCAAGGGGCTGCCCTGGCGCGTCGTCGTGACATCCGACGCCAACCAGGTACGCGAGGCGGATCGCATCGTGCTGCCCGGCCAGGGGGCCATGCCCGACTGCATGCGCGAATTGCGCGCCAGCGGCCTGCAGGACGCGGTGCTGCAGGCCGCTGGCGCGCAGGCGCAAGACGGCAAACCCCTGTTCGGCGTCTGCGTGGGCATGCAGATGCTGCTCGAACGCAGCGAGGAGGGGGCAACCCAAGGACTCGCGCTCATCGCGGGCGACGTGCGGCGCTTCCAACTCGACGGTCAGATCCAGCCCGACGGCAGCCGCTACAAGGTGCCGCACATGGGATGGAACACCGTGCATCAGGTGGCTCATGATGATCGTGTACATCCCCTGTGGGCCGGCATCGCCGACGGCGCCGCCTTCTATTTCGTGCATAGTTTCTACGCGCATCCGTCGGAAGGGCGCAACACCGCCGGGCGCACCGAGTATGGCGTGACGTTTGCAAGCGCCATTGCGCGGGATACTATTTTCGCCACACAGTTTCATCCTGAAAAAAGCGCTGCGGCAGGCCTCGTGCTTTACCGCAATTTTCTCGACTGGAGGCCTTGAGCCGACACGCTGGCAAAAGGCCCCGAACCGTCGTCGTTCCGTCCCATGTTGCTGATCCCCGCGATCGATCTCAAGAACGGCCAGTGCGTCCGCCTGGAACAAGGCGAAATGCAGGCCGCCACGGTGTTTTCCTCGGATCCGGCCGCCATGGCGCGGCACTGGGTGGAGCAGGGCGCTCGCCGCCTGCACCTGGTGGACCTCAACGGGGCCTTTGCCGGCAAGCCCGAGAACGAACCCGCCATCCGGGCCATCCTGCGCGAGGTCGGCGAGGACGTTCCGGTGCAACTCGGCGGCGGCATCCGCGATCTGGAGACCATCGAGCGCTACCTCGATGACGGCCTGAGCTACGTCATCATCGGCACGGCCGCGGTGAAGAACCCCGGCTTCCTGAAGGAGGCCTGCAGCGCCTTCGGCGGCCACATCATCGTTGGACTCGATGCGCGTGACGGCAAGGTGGCGACGGACGGCTGGAGCAAGCTCACCGGTCACGAGGTGGTGGATCTCGCACGCAAGTTCGAGGACTATGGCGTCGAAGGCGTGATCTACACCGACATCGGCCGCGATGGCATGCTCACCGGTTTGAACATCGAGGCCACCGTGCGCCTGGCCGAGGTGCTGTCCATCCCCGTCATCGCCTCGGGCGGGCTGTCCGGGATGGCCGACATCGAACGCCTCATCGCGGTGGAGAGCAGCGGGATCGAGGGCGTCATCTGCGGCCGCGCCATCTACACCGGGGACCTGGATTTCAAGGCCGCACAGCAGCGCGTCGAGGCCGAGTCCGCCTGAGCCCAGCCATTCGGCGCAGTCTGTCTGCGTCACCACCGGACGATCGAAATCCCATGCTGTTCAAACGCATCATCCCATGCCTGGACGTGACCGCGGGGCGCGTGGTCAAGGGCGTCAATTTCGTCGGCTTGCGCGACGCCGGCGACCCCGTGGACATCGCCGCGCGCTACAACGACCAGGGAGCGGACGAACTCACCTTTCTCGACATCACCGCCACCAGCGACGAGCGCGACATGCTGCTGCATGTGATCGAGGCGGTTGCCGCGCAGGTGTTCATCCCGCTCACCGTGGGCGGCGGCGTGCGGACCGTGGAGGACGTGCGCCGCCTGCTCAACGCCGGCGCCGACAAGGTGAGCTTCAATTCCGCCGCGGTCGCCAATCCGCAGGTGATCGCCGACGCTTCGGGCAAGTACGGTGCGCAGGCCATTCTCGTGGCCATCGACGCCAAGCGCAGGGAGAACGCAGCGGGGTGGGATGTCTACACCCACGGCGGAAGGCGCAACACCGGGCTGGACGCGGTGGACTGGGCGCGCCGCATGAGCGCGGCCGGCGCCGGAGAAATCCTGCTCACCAGCATGGATCGCGACGGCACCAAGGCGGGCTTCGACCTGGAACTCACCCGCGCGGTGGCCGACGCGGTTCCCGTGCCTGTCATCGCCTCGGGCGGGGTGGGCAGCCTGCAGCATCTGGCCGACGGCATCACCCAGGGGCATGCCGACGCGGTGCTTGCCGCCAGCATCTTC
>MLJW01000209.1_pt1 | contig 46156 bp, 39 predicted proteins | sample 888231 | NCBI WGS metagenome assembly MLJW01 (sample SAMN05788063, study PRJNA343431) | mine drainage metagenome | isolation source: sample collected from the inflow into an acid mine drainage treatment plant... | place: Germany: Lusatia, lignite mining district
CCTTGCTCGCGACCCGGACGAGGCTTCGCACGATCCCCGTCAGCACGATCACCACCGAGACCCCCACCAGCGAGATCGCCGAGGCGTTCACGAGCCGGGCGTGCAGGCGCGATCGTCGTCGGTGCGCGAACGACCGTGACGGGTTCACGTCCACGGGCAGCAGCTCACCGAGCGCGATCGGTGCGGAGGGCAGTGACGTCCGTAGCCCGTTGTAGCCGGCCCGCGCGTGTCGGACGATAGCGCCCGGCACGACGATCACCCGGTGGCCGGCGAGCCGGGTCCGCCGCGAGAGGTCGAAACCGTCGCCGAACGGCCCGAGCGCGTCGTCCGCGCCCCGCAGCGCCTCCCACACCTCCCGTCGCACCAAGGCTCCGGCGGTCCCGACCGCCAGCACGTCCTCGCGGCCGTCGTACTGCCCCTGGTCCGCCTCGCCCTCCTCGACGCCCGCCATGCGTCGGCCCGTCGTGGACGCCGTGACCCCGACGGAGAGCAGGCGGACGGGCTCGGCCCAGGTGCGCTGCTTGCAGCCGGCGACCGCGACCGACGGGGCACCCTCGACCGCGCGCACGAGCTGCGCGAGCGCGTCAGGCTCCGGGGCGCTGTCATCGTGCAGGAGCCACAGCCACGCGGTGTCCGTGGCCGCGGGCGCCTCGGCGAGCCCGCGGATCACCCCCTGCGAGAGGGAGCGAGCGCCCGCGGCGCGTACGACCTCGACCGCATCACGATCCGCCAAGGTCGCCGAGACGAGCTCGGCTACAGGGGGCAAACCGCCGCTCGCGCGCGATGCCCCGTCCGCCGCGACGTCCACGACGACGACCCGCTCCGGGGGCCGGGTCTGCGCAGCGAGCGACTGCAACGTCGCCGCGAGGAAGGGGGTCGTGCCATGGGTGACGACCACAGCGCACACCGGTGGACCGGTGACGCGGACAGGCGCGATGAGGGGGGAATCGATCATCCGTCAGGACGCGGACCCGGGGGGACGGGTGCTCACACGACGCGGCGCTTGAGCTTGCGCCGCTCCCGCTCGGACAGCCCGCCCCAGATGCCGAAGCGCTCGTCATTGGCCAACGCGTACTCGAGGCACTCGGTCCGCACGTCGCAGCCGGTGCACACCTTCTTCGCCTCGCGGGTGGATCCGCCCTTCTCCGGGAAGAACGCCTCCGGGTCGGTCTGGGCGCAGAGGGCCTGCTCCTGCCATCCCATGATCGTGTCGTCGAGCGGCGAGCCAAAGATCGGCGCGACGGACGCCAACGCACGATCGTCGGGGTCGGAACCGGCCTGTGACAGGACCACACTGTCCTCGTCGAGCAAGTCCCACATGTGTGCCTCCGTGCTCGCGCTGCGTCGGTCAGTCTCGGTCAGAGCTGGTCAGGTTCGGTGGAGAGTCGGTCGAGGTTCCGTGACGGTCGGCTGTCATGCACCGTGAACCAACCCGTCGAGGATCGCTCTACGGGAATTACACGCGTGTCGTTCGGCTGAGTCAAGCCGGAGCGTGATATCCGTGGCGGATTCTCGCGCAGAATCCTGACAACCCGGACGGAACTCGCTGCACCTATCCTGACGCGATGCCACTCACGACCTGCGCCGACCTCCTCCGCACGCTCACGACCGAGCCGGGTCGGCCACGGATCACCTGGTACGGAGACGCGAACGAACGCGTCGAGCTGTCGGGCGCAGTCCTGGAGAACTGGGTCAACAAGACGACGAACCTGCTCGTCGAGGAGTTCGACGCCGGGCCGGGGACGAGGGTGCTGCTCGACCTCCCCCCGCACTGGCGCAGCGTGGTGTGGGCCCTGGCCATCTGGCGGGCCGGGGCGTGCGTCGTGACCCCCGAGGTCGCTGCCGAGCCGGCTCCGGAGGTCACCGTCACCGACGATCCCGGACGCCACGAGGGGCCGGTGCCTCTCGTCGTCGTCTCGTTGGCCGCCCTGACCCGCCGCTACGACGGAGCCCTCCCCTCGGGGGCAGTGGATGCCGCGTCGGCCGTGATGACGTACGGCGACGTCCTGGGCTCTGTGCCAGTGATCGACCCGGGCGCCCCGGCACTCGTCGACGGCGTGTCGGCCGAGACACACGGCGACCTGTTCCGGCCTTCCGGGCCTGTGCCGGACGAGGCACCGCGCCGCGCGCTCCACGAGGTCGATGACCGTCCGCTCGGCTCCACGCTCCGCGTCGTCCTGGAGGCGCTGGGCGCGGGTGGCTCTGTCGTCCTTGTCAGCGGCGAGTCCGCGCGTGGGCTGCGCGCCGACCCGGAGCGGCGACGCCGCCTGATTACGTCCGAACGGGTGACGTCGGAGAACTGACCGGGCCGCACCAAGCAGGGCCGAACGACCCGGATCAGGGGACGTCGGCCTGGACCACACGCCCGCGGCCCCGAACGGTCAGCGGTCCGTCTGCAGCCGGCACGAAGGCCGCCTGTCCGCGGCCGAGCTCGACCGCCCCGCCGGAGTCGCTCGAGACCGCCAGGTCACCGCCGAGGCAGAGCAAGATCCGCGGCCCGCGGCCCGGGAGCGGGTGAGGGCCGTCGTCGGAGATCTCCGTCACCGAGAGCTCGAAGTCGTCGACGGGCGCGTAGTACACCTTGGTCGCGCCGTGGACCGTCTCCGGGGCAATCCTGATCGGTGGTGCGGCGACGTAGTCGACGTTGCGCAGGAGTTCGTCCACGTCGACGTGCTTGGGGGTCAGCCCGGCACGCAGGACGTTGTCGGAGCACGCCATGATCTCCACCCCGAGCCCGTGCAGGTAGGCATGGACGCCGCCGGACGGCACGAACATCGCCTCGCCAGGCTGGAGGGTCACCGGGTTGAGCAGCAGCGACGTCACGACCCCAGGGTCCCCCGGGTACGCTGCCGCGAGCGTGGCCACCGTCCGGTCTGCGCGCGCAGAGGTGGACCCGTTCGCGAGTCGTGCGGCGCAGGCGGCCACCACCTCCTCTACCTCGACGGCAGTAGGCCGCGTCCAGGGAAGGAGGAGCTGCGTGAACGCCGCGCGGATGCCCGCCGCCGACGGCTGCTCGACAAGGATGCCGTGCAGCTCCTTGGCCAGGGGTGCATCCAGGCCCGCGAACAGCTCGGCGGCACGCCGAGGTGCACGGAATCCGCAGAGAGCCTCGAACGTCGTCAGGGCGTAGATGAGCTCCGGCTTGTGGTTCGGGTCCTTGTAGCTCCGGTTCGGGGCGCCGATCGGGATGCCCGCCGCCTCTTCGCGAGCGAAGCCGGCGCGCGCGGTCGTCAGGTGCGGGTGGACCTGGAGGGAGAGGGGGCTCTCTGAAGCAATCACCTTGAGCAGGTACGGGAGCGTCGGCCCGAACCTCGCCACGACATCGTCTCCGAGGACCGTGCCCGGGTCTGCCGCAATGACGTCGACGAGCGTCCTCGCCCCGTCCGACGCCACGACCACCGACGGTGCACTCGGGTGCGCGCCCAGCCAGGCCTCTGCCACAGGCCGACCGCTCGCCTCGAAGCCGAAGAGCTCAGGGATCGCCGTGAGCGACCCCCACGCGTAGCCCTGTCTGGCATTCCCGATCCTGAACACACTCACCTCGATCTTGTGACGGAGCCACGAGGATCGTACCGACTTCGTTTCACGCGAGCCTCTGAAGTGGGCCAGACTGTCGTCTCATGCGCGGAATCATTCTTGCCGGCGGTTCAGGGACCAGGCTCCACCCGATCACGCTCGGCGTCAGCAAGCAGCTAGTGCCGGTGTACGACAAGCCGATGATCTACTACCCGCTCTCGACGCTCATCGCGGCCGGGATCCGGGACGTCCTCGTGATCACGACGCCGCACGACGCCGACCAGTTCCACCGACTGCTCGGCGATGGGTCCCAGTTCGGGATCTCGATCAGCTACACCGTGCAGGAGGTCCCGAACGGACTTGCGCAGGCGTTCGTCCTCGGGGCGTCGTTCGTCGGCGGAGAGCCGGCCGCTCTTGTTCTCGGAGACAACATCTTCTACGGCCCCGGCCTCGGCACGCGGCTCGAGAGGTTCCACGATATCGACGGTGCCGCCGTGTTCGCCTACCGGGTCGCCGACCCGACGTCCTACGGAGTCGTCGAGTTCGACGAGACCGGACGCGCCCTGACCCTCGAGGAGAAGCCGGCGCACCCGAGGAGCAGCTTCGCGGTCCCCGGTCTCTATTTCTACGACAACGACGTGATAGCGATCGCCCGAGACCTGCAGCCCTCCGCCCGCGGCGAGTACGAGATCACCGACGTCAACCGGACCTATCTCGAGCAGGGGCGTCTGCAGGTCGAGGTGCTGCCGCGCGGCACCGCATGGCTCGACACCGGGACGTTCGACTCGCTCATCGAGGCCTCCGACTACGTGCGAACGATCGAGCACCGGCAGGGTCTCAAGATCGGCGCACCCGAGGAAGTCGCGTGGCGCCAGGGGTTCCTCACTGACGCCGAGCTGCGGACCCGGGCCGAGACGCTCGTCAAGTCCGGGTACGGCGCCTACCTCCTCGGCCTTCTTGACCTGGACAGGCGGGGGCTGGGGCCCAGGGAGGCCGGACTGTGACGCGGTCAGCGCAAACCGTGCGCGCCGGCGTTGTGTCGGTCGTCCTCGTCAACTATCGCGGCGCCGAGGACACGATCACGTGTCTGCGCGCCTTCGCAGATGTCGAGTGGCCTGCCTCGGCTCTTGAGCTGATCGTCGTCGACAACGACTCCGGCGACGGAAGCGTCGCCAGGATCAAAGCCGCCGTCCCAGAAGCTCACGTCATCGAGGCCGGCTCGAACATGGGGTTCGCAGGAGGCTGCAATCTTGGGGTCGCGAACGCGACTGGGGAGTACGTCGCCTTTCTCAACAATGACGCCCGCCCACATCCTCGATGGATAGCCGAGGCCGTTGTCGTGCTCCAAGAGGATCCACAGGTGGCGTCGGTCGCGTCCAAGGTGCTCGATTGGGACGGCAGGCTCGTCGACTACGTCGACGGTTCGATGACCTGGTACGCGATGGGGTACAAGCGCGAGGTCGAGAAGCCAGACTCCCCCGCGTTCGACACCCCAAAGGACGTGCTGTTCGGAACTGGCGCGGCGCTGTTCGTCCGAGCCGACGTCTACCGCTCGGTGGGCGGGTTCGACGAGCGGTTCTTCATGTTCTACGAGGATGTGGACCTCGGCTGGCGGCTCAACCTGCTCGGGTATCGCGTGCGCTACGCGCCGCAGTCGATCGCGTATCATCGCCATCACATCACCATGAACAAGTTCGGCAAATTTCGTGAGGCGTACCTGCTCGAGCGCAACGCGCTGCTGGCAATGTACAAGAACTACGACGACGCAACCCTCGCGCGGGTACTACCGGCCGCCATGGCACTTGCCGTTCGGCGCTCGCTGGTGCGCTCCGGGACTGACGCGACGAAACTCGACCTCCAACGCTCGCCTGGCGGGGACGATGTCGGCACTCTCGAATTGCCCAAGATGGCTCTCACTGCCACCTATGCGATTGATTACTTCGTCGAGCAGCTTCCCTCGCTCATCGAGACGCGACAGGAACTGCAGAATCGCAGGCGTCGCAGCGACCGCGAGCTGTTCCCTCTCTTCCGCGAGGCAATCGAACCGGCCTATCGAATGCCCAACTACGTCGCCACGCATGAGGTCCTGGTGCGGGCGTTCGGGATCGAGCCGCTCTTCCGAGCCCGCCATCGCATCCTGGTGGTGACGGGCGAGCCATTAACCGATCGAATGGCCGGACCGGCCATTCGCGCGTGGGAGATCGCCAAGGCGCTCGCGCCTGAGCATGACGTCGTCCTGGTGTCGACGGTGGGGGCGTCCGCGACCCACCCTGACTTCCAGGTCCGGTCCGCTGGCGGCGGTAAGCCCCTGCGCGGGCATACCACGTGGGCGGACGTGGTGATCTTTCAGGGCCTCGTGCTCGACATCGCACCCTGGCTGGTGGGTAGCGACAAGATCCTGGTGGCCGATGTTTACGACCCGATGCACCTTGAGCAGCTCGAGCAGGCCCGCGACCTCGGTTCGGGGGGAAGGAACCTCGCGGTCAGCGAGACGACGCGGGTGCTCAACGAGCAGCTGCGCCGAGCGGACTTCGTGCTTTGCGCTTCGGAGAAGCAGCGCGACTTCTGGCTGGGCCAGCTCGCAGGTCAAGGAAGGGTCAATGCGGCTGTCTACGATGAGGACGAGAGCCTGCGCTCGTTGATCGCCGTCGTCCCGTTTGGCGTCGACGACGAGCGTCCCATCCAGCGCAAACACGCGATACGAGGGGTGATCGAGGGCATCGGAGCCGAAGACAAGATCATCCTCTGGGGCGGTGGGATCTACAACTGGTTCGACCCGCTGACTCTCATCCGGGCAGTAGACCGGCTGAGAGTTCACCACCCCGAAGTCCGCCTCTTCTTCATGGGACTCAAGCACCCCAACCCTGGGGTTCCGGACATGCAGATTGCATGGGAGACGCGAAAGCTGTCCGACGAGCTCGGCCTCACCGGCCGCCACGTGTTCTTCAATGAGGGCTGGGTGCCATATGCCGAGCGCGCCGACTACCTCCTGGACGCCGACGTGGGTGTCTCGACCCATTTCCAGCACATCGAGACGGCCTTCAGCTTCCGGACCCGGATTCTCGACTACCTCTGGGCATCGCTGCCGATCGTGGCCACCGATGGCGACACGTTCGGAGTCCTCATCCGCGAACACGATCTGGGCAGAGTCGTGCCGGCCGAAGACGTCGAGGCGCTAGTCGGGGCCCTCGCAGAGATGCTCTTCGACGAGCGTGCACGGCAACGAGTCCGCACGAACATCGTGTCATTCACGGAGGACTACCACTGGTCGCGCACGCTCGCACCCTTGGTCGATTTCTGCCGGCTCCCGCGCCGCGCCCCCGACCTGGCCGTTCCCACAGCTCCCGCTAGCGCCACGCCCGCCGGCGGGTCCCGGCGTCGCCGAGGGTCCATTCGGGAGGACGTCACGCTGGCCCGTGCGTATCTGAGGATCGGCGGCGTTCGGGAGGTAACCCGACGCGTGAGCGGACGTCTCCGTCGGATCCTCAGCGGATCGCAGATCCCCGGGTAGCGGTCAGCGCCCCCTACCTAGACGAACAAGACCTGACCAAGCCGCCTGACGGTCGTGCTCTTCCAGAATCCGTGCCGCTGGAGCTCCCTCACGCGTCCAACCTTCCCGAGCGTGGGAATCGCAGTGTAGGCGCGGAGCAACTCCAGCTGCGGTCCAGAGAGCCGGTCCGCGAAGCGCTCGAGGAAGACCTCCGCCTGGGTGTACGAGTCCGCGAGCATCTTCTCGGTTCCCTTGCGGTCGAGATACCGGCCGACGTTGTACGAGAAACTCCTCGCAGGTCGCGCGCCCACCACATTCTTTCCGTGTTGGCGGTAGAGCACCGTCGAGCTGTCGACGAAGCTGATGGCACCGAACGCCGAAGCGATCGTCGCGAGCCACCAGTCGTGCATCACGATCCCGTCGAAGGGTTCGTGGACCAGGTCAGCAAGCGCACGGTTCACCATGACAGTGCACCCAGTGACTACGTTCTGCACCACCGTGCGGGACAAGCGAGCCTCGTTCCCGTCCAGCTGCTGCGACCGGGACATCGAGCGTGCGATGACCTTGAGGTTCTGGCCGACGACGGTGAGGTCAGTGTGCACCAGAAGTGGCGTGCCCGTGCCAAGCCGACGCTCCAGCTGCTGCATCGCGCCGAGGGTGCGGGAGATCTTGTCCGGGCGCCAGATGTCGTCATCGTCGGCGAACATCACGTAGGGCGCCGTCGAGCCACCCAGCATCTCCAAGAAGTTCTGCTTCGCCGAACCACTGTTCTCATCCCGCTCCTGCACGACAATCCTGTCGGGGTACCGGAGCGCACGCTCCCGAACCACAGCGAGCGTGCTGTCGGTGGAGTGGTCGTCCCGGACGACCAGCCGCCAGCCGGAACAATCCTGCCGCACAATCGACTCGATCTGCTCGGCGACGTAATCTTCGCCGTTGAAGGCGGCCATCAGCACGTCGATCGTTGGCTCACCATCACGCGTCTCGCCCTGTTGCACGGTCAGCCGCGCCTCCTTCATCCGCCACCGATCGACCAGCCGATCGCCAGCCGTCACCTTAGACCGTATGGAGTGACCGCCTGCTGAGGGGTGGTTGCGGGCTGACCCATCCGAGTCATGCTCGCCGAGCACCCATGGCGTGAACCACCGGATGCGGCACGTTGTCGCCTGTCGCCCGTCGGGCCTGTCGCACGTCACCCCCTCGCAAGTCACAGAGGCGCTCGCAGGTGACACGCCGCCCGCGAGCGGCGTCCACGGCGTGGAGACCCTCACGGGCATCACGCACTCACCGCGTTCGCCGCACTCGATCCCAGCACCGTCCGGAAGGAGCAGAACATCGATGCGCAACCGCGGCAGTCGCATGTGCCGGAACGCACCCGGCGCGTCGGGCAGCGCCGAGGGCCCCGGTCGACCAGGAGTCTTCGCTGCCACTGATCATCGGGTACCTCGATACCGAACCCGTCGTGATCGCCGCGAAAGTGGCACTCCCCGTCCAGCCGCTGACGAGCCGCCGCTACCCCGTCGCACCTCCTGGAACACTGACGTGGGAGCCGATCCGTCAGAGACTCAGCGTCGGGCCCGTCCAGGCTCACGCTGAACCACTGGCTCGAGCTGCCATCGAGACAGGCGCGCGACGGAGTCCATCCGGGCGCAGGTTCGCTCCGACCGCTTGCCTGCGCCGTTCTGGACGGCAATCGCCGTGTGGCGCGGTCTGATATGGTTCCGCGGTGACAAGAGCGCTTTTCAGGAACCACCGGAGACTCACAGCGACGGTGCTGGGTGCGATTTCCATCTTCATTTCTCTCGCAGCCTGGGCCTTGGCTTCACCGGTCGGGTCATCTCCGGACGAGGATTTTCACCTCATCAGCAGCTGGTGCGGGCAGGGACTGCGAGCAGGCGTGTGCGAGCCGGGCACCGACGCCGCAACAAGGAGCGTCCCGAAGGTTCTGGAAGAATCACCGTGCTTCGCCTTCAAGCCGCAGGTGAGCGGCGCGTGCCAGAGCACCGGTTACGCGAGCTCGGACAAGAGTTTTGCTGTCACGGCGCGCGGAAACTTCACAGGCACCTATCCGCCGGTGTTCTATTTTGTCGAGAGCCTGTTCGTCGGCAATGACATCACCCGCTCTGTCATCGCGATGCGAATCGCCAACGCAGCCTTGTTCGTCATCTTGATAGGTGCTGTCTATGCCACATCGACGCCCGGCCTCCGGCGCCCGCTGATTCTTGGCGCAAGTGTCACCATGGTGCCACTCGGCATGTTTCTCGTGCCTTCGATCAACCCGAGTGGATGGGCCATTCTGTCCGCGATCACCCTGGCGGTGAGCGTCCTGGGTTATCTGACCGCTCAGGACAGGCCGCGGCGCATCGTGCTAGCAATTCTGTCGGCAGTATCGCTGCTCGTCGGCGCAGGCGCCCGCGGAGACGCCGCAGCGTACTCATTGATCGCCATCGGCGCTTCCCTGATTCTCTGCGCGAGGTGGCAGGGCGCGTTTCTGCGGCGCGCGATCTATCCTGTCGTGCTTGCGATCGTCGCGGCACTCGTGTTTCTTACGACTGGCCAGTCCGGGGCTGTCGATCACCCGTCGGCCGTGCACCTGTACCCGCAGAACTTCGTCAAGGACCTCTTCGACGTCCCCGACCTGTGGGTCGGCGCACTCGGAAAGTGGGGCCTCGGCTGGCTGGACACGTACATGCCGCCATACGTGTGGGTGATGGCTGCCGGGCTGTTCGGTGCCGTGCTCTTCGCGACGCTCTCAGGTATTGGACGCCGTCAAGCGCTTGCCGTCGGGTTGGTGGGTCTGGCGACGTGGATCGTTCCGACCTACGTGCAGTATCTCGCCGCGGCTCCCGTCGGGACCGGAGTCCAGCCACGCTACATCCTCCCGCTGATGGTCGTTTTCGCTGTCATAGCGCTGACGCGTCTCGATGGCCCAGCCTTTCGTCTCTCTGCAGGACAGCGCTGGGTGATTGTCATCGCACTCGCCACGGCCAACGCAGAGGCACTTTATATGAACCTTCGCCGATACGTGACCGGAACGGGTGGTTCTTCCATCAATCTCGATGTGGGCGGCCAATGGTGGTGGAACATTCCGGTGCCGCCGCTAGGTGTCTGGGCGATCGGCGCGGCGTCGTTCTGCCTTGGGCTCATCCTGCTGACGCGAGAGCTCACCGTCGCCGCTCCGGCCACAGGTCTTCCCGGAACCGTCGACGCTGCGACCGTGACCGGGTCGCTCACCAATCCGTTGCAGCAACCGTCTGGCGCCGCCCCTGAGTAACGAAGGCGGGTGCCTGAACCATGCCGATCGTCGTGTGACGTCTGCGTCTTGACTCCTGGTCGTGGACACGCTCAGTCCGCACCTTGTCTCGAGGAAGCGCCAAGATCTGGACACTGCGAGGAAGACCAGCTCCGGTGGAGCTCCACCGCGACGATGTCGAGCTCCACCGGTCCGGATTTGTGCCACGCTCCGGGTGGCCACCGGGATGCGGCCCTGTGAACTGCACGGATGTCACCACGATGGACTGTCGGGAGTGACTGGTCGGTGCTCGGCTGCCTCGTCCGAGACCTGGTTGTTCCGGAAGGTACCGGCGACCTCGCGTGCGCAGGCGATGCAGATCGTGCGAACGCAGGGTCGGCAGGTCATCGAGATCGAGCCGCTCGCGCGGATCGTCGAGCCGCCGTCCACAGCCGACACGATGCGCGTGCCGACCGAGATCGGGGTGACCGCGCCTCGGTCGCCGACGCTCTCCCCCGGCCCGGGCCGGTGCGTGGACCGTCACTACCGCGACCAGTTCGCCAGGGCATGCATGGACCGCACCGCGGCACGAGAATCGGTCGCGATGGTGAAGCATGACGTCACCGTGCGTCAGAAGGCGCTTCTTGTTCGGATGGAGGCGAGAGGACACCACAACGAACCCGACGGACCGAGCAGGCCCGTCGCCTGCAGGAGCGAGAGTGCCGGACGTGATCGTCTACCGAGGCTCCGCTCCGATCGCGACGGAGACACCTGAGCGCGCCGAGAGGATCATCGCCTCTGCGACTGTGAGCGTCGCCAGGCCCTGTTCGAGAGTGACGATGTCCGATCGCTTGCCCAGGACCGCGTCACGGAAATTCTCATGCTCGACTCGCAGAGGTTCAGGCTTCGCGATCGCATAGCGGATCACGTCTCCCTCGGTCACGCCACGGAACTGGGCGATGTCGTCGCGCGTCACCTTCACCGATCCATTCGCGTAGAACGTGAGGTCCGCCGTGAGAGTGTCTGCGACGAACGCCCCCTTCTCGCCGGTGACGATGGTGACTCGCTCCTTCAGAGGGGAAAGCCAATTCACGAGGTGATTCGTGACTGTGCCATCGGAGAGCTGACCCGTGGCCGCGACCAGATCCTCATGCTCACGCCCACTGCTTGACACCGTTCGTGCTCCGATGGAGACGTACGCCTTCTGGGTCACCCATGCGGTCAGGTCGATATCGTGGGTGGCCAGGTCCTTGACGACGCCGACGTCCGCGATCCGAGTAGGCAGCGGGCCCTGTCGACGCGTCGCGACCTGGAACACGACGCCGAGGTCGCCTGCTGCGATGCGTGCCCGAGCGCTCTGGAGAGCCGGGTTGTAACGCTCGATGTGACCTACGCCGCCGATGAGCCCCTTGGACGCGTAGGCGTCGGCGACCCGGCGCGCAGAGGCGCCGTCATGGGTGACAGGCTTCTCGATCAGCGCGTGCACACCAGCGTCGGCGAGCGCCAGGGCGATCATCTCGTGGTGCATGGTTGGTACCGCGACGACGCAGTAGTCCAGACCGAGCGCGATCAGGTCTTCGATGCCCTGACAGAGAGGACGACCACCGGCGACGCCGTGCGGATCCCCTGCAGCATCGGCGACACCGATCAGGTCGACTCCCTCGAGGCTGGCAAGCACGCGGCCGTGGTGCCGCCCCATCATGCCGAGACCAATGAGACCTGCACGAAGGTTCGCCATCGTCACGCACCCGCCTTGGCGAGCGTGTTGACTGCCGTGACGATGCGCTCGAGGTCGACCTGCGTGAGGGAAGGGTGGACCGGCAGGGACAGACACTCCGCGGCCGCTCTCGCAGTCTCCGGCAGGTCCAGATCGATGCGGAACGGGGCAAGCAGGTGGTTCGGGATCGGATAGAACATGCCTGAGCCGATGTTGTATTCCTCCCGCAACGCCTTCGCCATTCCGTCGCGGTCCTGCGGGACCCGGATCGTGTACTGGTGGTACACATGCACGGCACCGGGGGCGACCGGCGGGGGCGTGACGCCCTCGAGGTTCGACGTCAGGAACGCCGCGTTGTTCTGTCGCTGAGTGGTCCAGGCAGCGACCTTGGTCAGCTGGACACGGCCGATCGCCGCGTGGATGTCGGTCATACGGTTGTTGAATCCGACCACTTCGTTATTGTACTGCTGCTCCATTCCCTGATTGCGGTAGAGACGCATCAGTCGTTCGAGCTCGGGGGTCGCGACCGAGACCATCCCGCCCTCGCCCGAGGTCATGTTCTTGGTCGGATACAGCGAGAACATGGCAAATGAGCCGAATGCACCCACGGGGGTGCCGCCCAGCGAGGCACCGTGAGCCTGCGCGGCGTCCTCAAACAGCTGGAGACCATGCCTATCAGCGATTGCCTGGAGTGCCGGCACGTCAGCCGGGTGCCCATACAGGTGCACCGGCATGATGCCGACGGTTCTGTCGGTGATGGCCGCCTCGACAGCAGCGGGCGCCAGGCAGAAGTCGTCGGCGCTGATGTCAGCGAATACCGGGGTGGCACCTGTCAGGGCGACTGAGTTGGCCGTGGCCGCAAAGGTGAAGGAGGGGACGATCACCTCATCGCCGGCCGTCACGCCGCTTGAGAGCAGACCCAGATGCAGACCTGAGGTGCCGGAGTTGACGGCGACGCACGGGCGGTTGAGGCCGAAGTGTGCCGAGAACTCCTGCTCGAACGCCTTCACCTCTGGCCCCTGGGCGAGCATCCCGGACCGCAAGACGCGGTCGACCGCTGCGCGCTCCTCGTCGCCAATGATCGGACGTGCTGGTGGGATGAATTCGGTCATGACGGTGGAGCCCCAATCTGCATGTGTTGTGATGTGATTGCGGTGCGCCGTCAGCAAGACCTGACGAGAGCCGATCTCGGCCTGTACGCTCCGAATCAATTCAGTCGATCGCACCTGTCGCCGGCCCGATAAGTCTCCGAGCTCCGCCCTGCTACTGCTGTTCGCTGCGCGTCTCCGTGAGGACTCCGTCGGACTCGATGAATTGCTGTCCCGTGCTCGGACAGCGCCAGACATGCTCCTCGACGGGCTCCAACGGGTGCCCGGCCCTGCCGACCCAACGGACGTGCTTAGCCGGAGAGCCTGCGACCAGGGAGAAGTCGGCGACATCGCGGGTGACGACCGAACCCGCGGCGACCAGCGCCCATCGCCCGATTGTCACCGGGGCCACGCACACCGCCCGCGCGCCGATCGAGGCACCGTGACGTACGGTGACACCAACCGGTTCCCAGTCCGCGCCCCGCTTGAGCGCTCCGTCGGGCGTGATCGAGCGTGGGTAGAAGTCGTTGGTGAGCACGGCACCGGGTCCCACGAAGACGCCATCCTCGAGGACCGCAGGCTCGTACACGAGGGCGTAGTTCTGCAGCTTGCAGTTGCTGCCCAATGTCACACCGGTGCCGACATATGCGCCACGGCCAATGATGCACCCCGCCCCGAGACGCGCACCCTCGCGCACCTGGGCGAGGGGCCACACCACGACACCGGGACCTAGATCAACGTCAGAGCCGACCTCGGCACCTATGTGGACAGTCACGAACTCTCCTGGAAATCGTCGGGTGGTGGAGAGCAGCAAGTATCGCATGCCTGGCCGGACGATGTCGGCTCCGCCGGGCACGCGCGGGACGCGTGCACAGCGAATTCGTAACGGGAATTGCGAACAGGCCAGCCATTCAGGGTGATTGGCCAGGAGCGACCGGGATCAAAGTCCCAGAGCGGCCGGCACGGTCGTCGCACGGTCCGCCGATCGACGCTGCGCAGATCGATGCCCGCGAATCCCCGTGCATCGTCGTCGGTCCCACGGGCCACGAGTCGAGGCGCGCGAACCTCGCCGTCCAGCACACGATCAGCGACCGCGCCGTCACCGCGCGAACCACCGGCGACGAGGCATCGCCTGATCATCCGGTCACCGACCGGCCGCGACCGAGACGTTCGGCTCGGGCTCGGTTCAGCTCGGCTCACACCTGTGGTCGAGTGAGCGACCACAGCGAAGGCAACGCCCAGGCCAGAGCTGCCAGGGGGCCGACCAACGCGCCGATGGCCGTCGTCTCCACGACCCCCCGCGGGCTCACCACGAGCCACGCAGCCGTACCTGCGACGGCGACGATCCACATCACAATCATCGATCCGTGGGCCGACAGCGCGATGAGCGTCGCCGACAGGAGAAGCACCCAGGCCAGGAGGCAGGCCGAAAGAACGAGGAGCGCCACCGCGAACGGGGCGACGTCGTAGGCCTGCCCGTAGACGAGATGGACAACCCATGGCCCCCAGAACCACCCGACCGTTGCGCCGATGAGCCCGAGAGCGCAGAAGGCCAACGTGCCGACAACGAGCAACCTGCGCAGTCGAGACGGGCCGCCCGAGTCCGCTGCGTAGCGCCAGCGGACGACAGCGGGGACAGTGAGCGCTTGGATTGGAGACACCAGAAGGAGCGGCACGCGTGAGACCGTGAGCGCCGCGAACACGGCACCTCTCGCTCCTCCGCCGGCGTGCGTCGTCAGGGCCCCGACCATCGTCGGATAACCCGTGACGACGCTTGCATTGAGAGCGGCGGCCACCATCAACGAGGCCGCCCTGCGAGAAGCTCGCGCCCACTCCGCGCGATGGATTCTAATTCGCGGCAGCACGGCGCGCGCACGCCCAAACCACCCCAGCCATGCGAACGACCCGACCGCCACGGAGATCGCCGCCGTTGACAGCGTGACCCCGATCGACGCAGCGATCGCAAGGAGAAGCGCAAGGCGCGCCACGGCCTCGGCCACCACGAGACCTGAGTAGGCGAGAAGGGAGTCAGATCCCATCAGGACGCCACGAACAGTGAACTGCACGGCGAACCCGACCGCCGCAAGAGCGACGACGAGCCCGATCCTGCTGTCCGCCGAGCCGTAGAGGCGCGAAGCGATCGGGGGCAGGAGTGTGGCTGCGGCCACCAACACCGCGAACAGTGCAGAGACAGTCGTGACCGCCGGCATCGACGGCCCGGACTCTTCGGTCCCTGACGCCGTCCGCCGGGCCGTCTCCTGCTCAAGGGTTGACAGGGAGCTGCCAAGGCCGAACAGGATCCCCCAGAATGCGACGAAGAGACCGAAGGCGGATGGAGACAGCATCCGACCGATAAGTGCAAGAAGCGCGAATCCGGCGACACTCGCTGTGCCGATCGCCACCGCGACGCCCGCCAGGCGTCGCGCTCCAGAGCCGCGAGGGGAGCTCACTCGTCCGGCACCGTGGGTGATGCCCGAATGACTCGTTCCGCTGCGAGAGCGAGTCCGCGCAGGACACCGGCACCGAAGATGGGAACGAAGGCAGGAGCCAGCGCGGCGACCGCCGTGACTTCGTCACGTGTGCCGCCGACAGCGCGCACCGCAGCCGGGAATGTGCCGAACGCGACCATCAGCCCCGCAGCGCCGAGCTTGGGCTTTCGTATGGCGACCACGCCGAGCAGGCTGGCACCGACGAGTGCCGCGATCAGGGCCCGTCTGACCGCGCCAGCCTGGCCGAGGTACCCATCCACGAACGTCGTGCCGCGAAAGTACGACTGCCGAACGAAACCCCGTGCGCCACTCTTGCCGTGGTAGCGAAAGCTGAAGTCCGGAGAGAGCCAGATGTGCTGCTCGCCCGCGACCGCTCTCAACAGGCGGGTGTCATCACTTGCCAGCTTCGCATCGGCGTAGAGCGACTCGAAGCCGCCAACCGCACCGAGCAGGACGTCGCGCGGGATCAGGAGGCACCCAGTGCCCTTCGGGTAGTAGTCGAAGTCCTCCGACCCAAAGGAGACGAGCCGAGGATGTGCCGTGTATCGCCGCCACCCGACCTTGACCAGCCCGGACCAGAACGCGGCGAAGATGTTGTGGCGTGTCTCCACGTCGACGTGGCCGCACCACACCCGCCGCTCTGGGTGCTGTGCGACGTGCTCCCGTATCCATCGCAACGAGTCCAGCCCCACAATGACCCGGGCGTCGAGGAGCAGAACCGACGCCTCCCGCGCCTCGGCGACTCCCCTGCTACGCGCTTCGAGCCTGCCTGCGTTGCTCTGCGTGATCACCCGGGCTCCGGTACGGTCCGCCAGTTCACGGAGCACTGCGGGTGTGTCGTCCGTGCTTCCGTCGTCGACGATGACGACGTCGAGGCGCACTCCGGCGGCATCCGCGGAAGCAACGAGCGCGTCGACCGCGGTCCGGACCCACGTCTCCTCGTTGTAGACCGGGATCACGACGCTCAGGGAGTCCAGCACTCCTGGACCCGCGTCGAAGGCAGCGATCGGCTCAGAAGTCACCCGCGAAGACTATCCGAGAACGGCCGTCGCCCTGGAGGTCCACCTGGGCGCCGCGGCGGCGCACGTTCCGTCCGCCCACCGCCGCGGTCGCGTATCCTGGCCCGACATCAAGTGAACGGGGACCGAGTTGATCGCGCTCATCGTCGGCACGACGGCGGAACTTATCAAGATCGCACCCGTATATCACGAGCTCGAGTCACGTGGTCGTGCGAGCGAGATCTGGTACTCCGGCCAGCACGTTGACGAGCTGCCAGGCACTCTCGCGGATCTCGGCCTCCCCGAACCGCAGGAGTGGCTCGTACCGGTCTCAAGTGCGATGAATCTCGCGAAGCCTGCGGAAGTGCCCCGTTGGATCGCCCGATTGGCAACCACCGTATGGCGAGAGCGACGCGCTCTCAGGTCGCGTCTGACCGGCGACGGAGGCCCGGCGATCATCCTTGTTCACGGCGACACGTTCACCGCACCGATAGGCGCACTGGTCGGTCGACTCCTCGGAGCCCGCGTGGGGCACGTCGAGGCCGGCATGCGCAGCGGGAACCTCCTTCACCCGTTCCCTGAGGAGTTGAACCGTCGCATCACCGGTCGCTTGGTTGACCTGCATTTCCCGCCCACCGCGATCGAGGCACAGCACCTCCGTCACCACCGCGGCGCGATCGTCACGACCGGAGCCAACACGGTCATCGACGCGGTCCGGTATGCGCTCAAGAACCCCGTCTCGACGAATCTCGAGATGCCGAGCTCATATGGCCTCGCGACTCTCCACAGGTTTGAGCTGGTACGCCGCGAGGACATGTACCGCAGTGTCCTGGAGACGCTGAAGGAGTATTCAGCGGCACTCCCTATTGTCTATTTCGCCGGCGCCTCAGAGCGTGAGCGTCTCGAACAGTACGGGTTGATGGACCTTTTCGACGGCGAGCACTTCCGAATCGAAGACAAGCTGAGTTATGTTGCATTTCTCCCGATCTTGGCCAGGGCGCGCTTCGTGGTCACGGACAGCGGTGGGCTCCAGGAGGAGAGCGGTCACCTCGGAATCCCGTGCGCAGTGCACCGGGCACACACCGAGCGGGTCACCGGTGAGGGCAAGAGTATGGTCCTGACGAAGTTCAGCATGGGTAAGCTCCGTGCATTCCTAGACAACTACGACCGCTACCGGTCCGGCGCGACCCTGGACGAGTACCACCCGAGCAAGACGATCGTCGACGCGATCGAGGCGCTGGCCCCGTAGTGGCGCTTTGAGCGCCGTGACCGACTCGGGTGTCGTGGTGGCCGATGCCGAGCGACACGTCTACGCACGGTGTCGAGCGGCGGGCTGACGGAGCTGTCGACGGGCGCGCAATCGCCGAACGCCTCGCCAGCGCGTTCTTCAGGTTCTCCCTCGATCAACGCCGAGCTGGAACTCGAGCGTACGCAACCAGCGGTGCATGACCCGGCGATGGCGCTGCTGGAGCGGGTCTGAGGTGGTGAGCGGCCCGACTCTCCCCGGGACACACCACGGCCTCCATGAGCCTGAAGGGGCTTCGCCCAGCGAGAACTGTCCAGGCACCGAAAGCTTCGGCGCTCTCGATCACGGGACTGTCACGACGTGGCATCCCAGCAAGTCATTTGTGCCCCCGTCTCCGTCAATTCCGTAGAGGCACACGCTGTGGCTGCCGGCCGTGGCCGCGAACGTGACGTCGTAGCCGTGGTTGACGCCGTCGTGGTACACCGCATCGACGTCAGGGCGCGGGTCCAGCGCGGTCAACGCCACGGTCGCGACGCCGTCCACGTAGACATGGACGTCGATCGGCGCCGTGATGTCGGGATCGAACGCCCAACCGCGGACCTGGATGGCGGACGGCCCCGCGGCTCGGACGTCATCGATCACACCGACCGGGCTGCGATTGACCACGTCGACGGTCCTGCAGCCCAGCAGCGCGTCCGTCCCGCCGTTGCCATCGATCCCGTAGAGACACACGGTATGCGTACCCGGCGAAGCCGGGACAGACGCATCGAACCCGTGGGCCGCGCCACGACCATAGGCCGCGGCGACATCCGGCCGGGAGACCGATGCAGTCAGCGCTGCAGTCGCGACACCGTCGACATACACGTGCACCTGGATCGGGGTGGTCGCCACGTCCGGGTCGATTGCCCATCCCGCCACATGGATGGCCTGCCCGCCACTATTAGCGACGAGATCAACCACACCGAACGGCGGACGCTGCGTCGCAGAGCCGAACCAGTCTCGGAAATACAGGTGGAAGTTGCGGTTACCATACGCCGAGCACGAGTCACCCGTTCCGTATCCAGCGGCGAGCGCGGCGCTGTTCGGCTGATACGGCGTGTAGTCGTACAGACTGGCCGTCGCCTGGTTCGCGATGTACACAGAAGAAGATCCACAGGCGGGGTTAGGGTTCCACAGAATCGTGTTGGTCCTGCCCGCACGGTAGGAATACGAGGCCGGGTTCGCCGCATACCGCTGGAGCTGGCTCGCCGCGGAATAGACCTGGTTCGCGAACCCTGCATACTGCGGGTCACACCAACCTGCCGCGCTGTCCGGGCAACCGAACCCCAGCGCCCGGGCGTAGGTAGCGGCGCTCTTGCCCGCAGACGCCGTGACGAGCCCCTGCTCCTTCTGGAGTGTCACGATCAGTACCTGAGGATTGATGCCGCACGCGACGGAGACCTTGGCGATGATCTGGGCCGCCGTGTCGTTCGATGCCCCCGCATATGCGCCCTTGCAGAGCGAATTGCCAGGTCGGTTCGGCGTCGACTCGACATAGGCCTTGAGGCACGTGTTGCCAGCCGCTGGGGTGCAGCCAGCGCCCGTGGTGTTCAGGAAAGCCTGGATCGCAGCGGCGCCCATCGTCGACGAGTCGTACATCACTGAGTCACTGATGATGTATCCAGCCTCGAAGTCAGTCACTGCCGCCGCCCGCGCTGGCTGCGGAGTCACGAAGACCTCGACAGCACCGATCAGCCCCATCACAAGAGTTGTGGCGGCAAGCACCCCGACGACCGGACGCAGACGAGCTCTCACGGGACGACCACCTTGGCAGGAGCGGACGAGCCGACGGAAGTCGCCGACTCGTACTTGATGACAGCGGTCCACGAACCGCTCGCGAGACGATCACGGGGTACCGTGAGGCCCCCGCAACTCATCGTGGACGCATTGGTGAGCGCGGCGACCGACGTCGTCACGCTGCTGCCACCCGACGTCAGCGTCAACGTGCACAACCCTGCGTTCTCGACAACAGCCGCATATGCACCGGCCTCGACGACTCCGGTGCTGGCAGACCAGTCAACGTACGTCAGGACGACGTCGATCGGATGTCGACCGGGCGACGGCGACGGCACGCCGGTCGGGGCGGAAGCCGATGGGGATACCGGAGCTGGCGGCCTCGTAGAGCTGGTTGGCGCGCTCGGGACGGCAGCGGCGCTGCTCGACGGACTGGTCGGCTCTACCACGGCAGGCGTCGCCGCCTGGACCGTGCCTACCGGCCCGGGTGTCGATGACGGCGCTGGCGCAAGCGGGCCGAACCTGACGATGTAGAAGCCGAGGGCGACGAGTGCGACGGCGCTGGTCGCAGCGATGACTATCCGTGAGCGGCGCATGATCCTCGGGGGTCGGTAGTGGGAACTCGACGATAACCCGATCCGCCGCGGAAAGCACAGGTGCCTCGTCGGCGTGTTAGGCACCACGGACTCGTTCGCGACGAATCACATCGTGACAATTGGGATCCGAATCGGACGCGGCGCCGCAAATGCCACGGAACGGCCTGAACTGGCTCCTCCGGCATGTGACCGCCCGCCGACCGGCACCCCACCTGGGTCGTGCCGCGCGGTCTCGCGGGATCCCCGTGCCGGAGAAGCTCACGACGGGTCGCGCCGTCAGTGACGCGATCGTGGTCGCCGACGCGGCGAGGTTCCGCGGCCAACCTCAGCGCTCCGGTGGAAGCGGGTTCCTCCTTCATCGTCGAGTCTCGGATCATCAAGGTGCCCTACGACCTCGCAGCCCACTTCGGACGCCACGGCGACTACTTCAGCGGGCGGATTCTGGACCGACCCGAACCACGGGCACCGGCAAGGCCATCCCGCGCTGGCGGGTGGTCTACCAGCACAAGTCCAGCCGCTACCGACACGACAAACGGGCGATCGTCGCGATGATCACTCGGGCGGAGAAGATCACTGCCGGCGTCGCCCCGATGCCCAAGGCGCGACTCGTGGAGGTTACCGGCGCCGAAGAGCTCGACCAGGGACGCATCGACCTGGTTCGGCAACTCGCGGGCCTGAAGGGTTGCGTCATGTATCAGGCACTCCCGGGCGATGGGCGAGCAGTCCGTGATCGACCCTCAACACAACCTCTACGACGTCGAACTCACCTTCAGAATGGCTACGAGTGATCTGCGGGCACGACCGGTGTTCGACCACGACCGCGACGCGACCGAGGTCCGACTGACGTCGTGCTCGCAGCCCTGGCCGTTGCCAGCCACCGACACGACGCCACGGGCACGAAACATCGAGAAGCTCGTTCGGGCGCTGCACACCGCACGCTCTGCAACGATCACGATCAACTCCGAACGCATCACCCTCGCCCCCGACCTCACTAACGACACCGACACCAACACCGACCTCATTCATCTGGACACAGGTCACCCAGACAAGTGGAACGATCCAGGTCGGGCTAAGCCGGCCCGATCTCGGTAAGGACGGTGTCGACCCCGGGCCGTTGAGCTCGTTCGTCCCCGCACTGCAGATCCGGTCGCCATCGTCATAGTCGAGGCGGTCGGTGTTCTCCTCTCACGGCCCGGATCCGAAAACCTACCTGGTCGGTCCGTTGAGCAGCTCTCGCGAGGACCAGGTCCGCCCCCTGCGCACGCGCTGGCCCACCAGTCGGTGGACCGCGCCAGCTTCGCCTCCCCAGCGAGCGCTATGGGCTCGACCGTCTCAATCATCTCGATCACGTCCCACCAAGCTCCCGCACAGCGTTTCAGGCGCGCCGCCCACCCACCGTCCTTCCGACAGTCCTTGAGACGCCGACTCCCGTCCAGGTTTCAGCCGAGCGCCTCCTCCCACTCGCTGGGCGGTTCAGGCGCGGCGGACGCACGGGTTAGGATCTGAATGGAGCCCCAGTCAGTTGGAACGGGCCCCGATCTTTCCGAGCCCGATCGACACATCGAGCAAGGTCGCGAGCGTAACCGTGCCCTGATCCACCGTTCGGTGCGCCAGCGACGCACCGACAACAGAACCCGATCGAGACAATCGCTCAACAGACCGACCGGGTCGACCGGCAACTCTCGGATATTGGTTCGCACGGATACCGACGCCGGACAACATCCCAGCCAAATCGGTGCCGGACAATCTTGCTGCCGTCTCGATCTGCATCTTGTGAATGGCTCCGAGCGGGTACCGCGTTGAAGTGCACACATATCAGAGAGAACAAGAACCGAAAGGGAGTCGCGTGGACCGGAGACGGGAACTCGATTCATTGCGAGGCTTGGCGGCATTTGCAGTGGTGCTCTACCACACACTCGCCATGAACTCTCAGACGTTCCAGGCCGGAATAGACCTCGGCCCGATCGCCTCCCCGATCGTTCACGCCCTTGCCTATACGCCTCTGCATATCGTGTGGATCGGCGCCGAGTCCGTAATGATCTTCTTTGTCCTGTCAGGCTACGTGCTGACAAAGTCGGCATTGAGGATAGGATTCTCATGGGAATCGTACTATCCAAGTAGGCTCGTTCGCCTCTACATGCCGACGCTCGGAGCCATTCTTCTCACATGGTTGATCTATCGGTTCTTTGACCACACCCCTTCTCCCTTGAATCACGCCGCGTTGGGTGGGGTTCCAGCGGACTATCCCGGACAGGCGATACTCCTCGACGCGACGCTACTCGGCGGGAACTCGACACAGCTCGGCGTGCTCTGGTCGCTGCAGTGGGAAGTCGTGTTCTCCCTGATGCTGCCCGTGTACATCATGCTTGCTCGCTATCACGCGCGCGTCGCGGGAACTCTCGCGGCACTGCTGTGTCTTGCCGGATGGTACTTCAACGTTCAGGCGGCATCCTATCTGCCGATGTTCCTTGTCGGCACGATTCTCGCAATCCACTGGGACCGCATTGTCAGCGCTTTCCGATTCCTAGGTTCGATCGACCCGCGATCCATCATCTCGGGCGCAGCGCTCACGCTTCTGAGCATCACCGCAATCACGTCATACTTTGTCTTCGGGCGCTGGATATCCGAGCCATGGCTGTCTGCACGAGTCATCACAATTCCAGTCGTTGTGTTCGGCATCGCCCTTCTCCTCGTTGTCGTCCAGCAATGGCGCCCGCTCAGGTGGCTCATGACCAGGAAAGTCTTCGTGGCTCTCGGAACGATCTCGTTCAGCCTGTATCTCGTGCATCGTCCGATTGTCATCGCATTCGCTTTCTACTTTCATCCGGGTCACCGCGCCGCGCTGCTCGGGATTGGCGCGAGCGTTATCATCGCAACCATCTTCTATCGAGTTGTCGAGAAGCCCGCCCACCGCCTCTCGCGACAGATTGCGCGGAGCATTCGCACCAGGGAGTTGAATGATGCAGGCGGCGCACGTCTCCGCACAGGTGAGGCAATGAGCGACCGGTGACGATCGCTATATCGCAGCCGAGAGCCCGGCCGTACGGAGTCGACGGGTGAAGAATGGCCGGCATTCAACGGGTGAAACGGTCAAACCCGAGTTGAGTCAGTCGGCTTAGTGTCGTGCGGGTCGGCCGGCGAGGGCGTCGAGGAGCGCTCGGTGGTGGTCGTTGATCGCGGGCGGGTCGGTGCGGGTGGCGCCGTTGATCTCGAAGGCTGCCGAGCGCAGCGGGCGTAGGTCGCGCAGTACCGTGCAGATCGAGTGGCCGGTGCGTTCCTGCACGGTCCGGGACACCGCCAGGGCGGCGAACACGAAGATCCTTCGGTGTTCCGTCAAGCGAGGATCGAGATAGCGCTCGTCACGAACGCGAGGCCTTCGTCGGCTCGAGTGACGGCGGTGAGGTTGCGGTCGATCTCGGAGGCGAGGTGGCGCTTGAGGCACCGGTGATTCTTCTTCGTTGTGTGCCCTTCGGTCAGGGGGCGCCCGAGGTAGGCCTGGGGTGCGAACTTCATGCGCAGACATGCGACGACGGCCATGTGCAGGGCCTGGTCCAGACCCCGGTCTCCGCCTCGGTTGAACCGGTGGCGCAAGCCGTCCCGGTCACCCCCGTCTGCCCGCCATTCCGCCAGCTCGGGTCAGAGTCGGATCGAGACCCCGACCCAGAACCCACTGCCCAGCACGGAGCCACTCCTTGACCACCTGGACCTGGATCATGAGCCCGACCGAGGTCGCACCCGAGTTCCCTTCCCTTCCTCGTGAACCCCGACACCCACCAACGCTGCCGGTCAGTACCAGAGACGCGTCCTGCCCGAAGCCACGACCTGGAGAGACACTCCCAGCAGGTCGCCACCTGTGCAAGACAGGCCAGACGCTCATCCAGAGGTTCGCAGGAAGCGCCGGCACGGTCCAGGCCGAAACGTCTTCAGTCCCCTGACGTGAAGGTCGTCTCTGAATGCCCGATCGTCACCGGAGCCATACCGCGGCGTGTGCTTACCCAATCGTCCTGGAGATAATCGTCCTTCTGCAATCCCAGACGAAGCAGGCACCGCAGTCCACGTGCGGCATCGGACGGGCGAAACCTGCTGGCGACAGCATCGTGACCTTGCCGAAGCGAGACAGGGACTTCCCAGATAGGAACCCCCTGCTGCTCGGCAGCGAGAACCATCTCACTCGTCCACATGAACCCAGTCTCTCGAGAGAATGCGGCGAAGAGTCTGCACCAGTCCCCGTCTACCAGGAACGTTCCTTGGCTGTCGCCCACAGCGGACCCGAGTATCGCCTCGCGCATCACCCGAAACACCCGCGACTGCACAGTTCGTCTCGTAGATCGATGCACACTGGACGCCGGATGCGCCTTGGAACCGATCGCGAAGATCGCGTCGGCAGGAAGAAGCCGGAACTGATCGAAATCGCTAAAGCCAAAAGGCAGATCGTCCGCACTCAAGAGAACCCTCGAACCCTGGCTCGCGAGAACTCCGGCGCGGAGCGCTACCCCGAGACCCGGAGCGCTCCGCATGGCCTTGAATTCACATGGATATTGCCAGTCCCTCTCGATGACCGTCAGAACCGATTCCGTGGAGTCCGTGGATCCGTTTTCAACAACGATGATCTCGTCGCCAGCCGAGAGGACCCCCGCGAACGCCTCGACCGTCTCCTCGATGACCGTCGCACCATTGCGGGTAGGAATCACGACGGTGAGAGATGAGGCCCGGCTCTCGTTCGACAGCTCGGCCAAGCGGGATGCAATCTTCGCGCGTTCCGCCGCACGCACGTGCGACGGCATGGAAGTCATCACCCAAATCAGGGCACCGAGGCCCACCGCAACGAGTAGTCCCATTGCTGCGGAGAGTTCTGAATAGTAGTACAGCAGCGGCATAACGAGGACCGGCGGAATGGCGCCGATAATGATTGTTGGGATCGCTATCGCGACGATCCTGCCGAGTCGCGGCCGGTGCGCCCCGCGGCGCTGCAACGCGAGAACGAACCCGATGAGCACGACGGCGATCATGCCACCGAAGGACTTGATCGTGTACAACGTCTTCTGCACGTACAGAAGAAGTGCGGCACCCGGACTGCTCTTCACCTCCTGAACGTAGAGGGTCTTCATGATTGAATCGTACTTGGCGCTCGCGATCAGCACGTTCGGATCAACTTCACGGGCCTTGTTCCAGCCAAATTCATCCGACCACACGATCCCGAACGCCGATGGCTCTCCCGTGATCGGCTGGGGATATGAGAGACCAAGGTACAACGGATGCCACACCCCGTGAGACTTTGGCAACTCCGAAGAGGACTGCCCTGTCAAGACGGCCCGCCCAGAGTCGACTTGGTGCATGACGGCCATCGGAAGCGCGAAAGCGATTCCGATCGAAATGAGTGTGGCCGCCGCAGTCTGCAGCAACCTCCCCCGCCCGCGGCGATTGACCCACCACAAGACTCCGACGGCACCAGCGATCCCGAATCCGGACAGCGAGCGCATGAGGTTGCCGGCACCACCCAATGCAGCGATCAAGACGCTTGCAGCGATCAATGACCCGAGCCGGAGACGGAGCGTGCTGAAAAAGGCCAGAAGAACCAGGGAGAGAAAGGCCATCGAGGCCCCGAGGCCGTAGAGTGCATACACCCTCAATGGCGAGACGCTGTCCGCGAGACCATAGTCAGTGCCGATCAGGATCGTGCCGTGGTTGACCAACCACATGACACCAGGGAGCAGCAACATGCTGTAGCCGGCACGGGCCCGTCTAAAAATTCGCGCGATGCTGGTGGGGAGGAGCGTGAGTGGCAAGGAGCAAAGGAGCGCCATGGCCACCTTCAGGCCGGGGTAGGGAGAGCTCGAATGAGTAAAGTGACTCATGAGACTTGCCACCATATATGCGCCCGGATCGTCGTCCCAAGCCGCGGATGTCCATCGTCCCGGGCTCGGCGCCTGGGTGTAGTTTGATCCACTCCCGGATGGTTTGACCAGGAGCACCCCGGTCTCACGATAACTCTGATAGGTGACCGCAAGCTCCGCGTCCCGTGCGGGATGCCATTGTAGATCCGGCATATTCATGACCACAACAAAGGATGCGACGCTCAAGACGAGTCCGACCAGGAGCAACAAGACCGAGGTCGACGTTGGCCAGAAGCGGGCACCGGGCGCCTGCCTGTTGGTCGACGCGTGCTGTATCGGCTCCACAGGCACTGACGAGCTGGACACGGTGTTCCTTCCTGAGCACGCACACCGCGTGTGCGGACATTTCATTGGTTCGTGCGGGTCTCGAAATCTATGTGCTCGTCTGCCGTTCAGAGTACGGCTACACAACAGTGGCGACTCGGACCGCCGAATGCTCAAAGGCGGCGCTTGCCAGAAGCCTTTCCGACACGATCGCTTTACGCCGTCGAGCGCGGTTCATCGGAGAGCACGTTCGCTGCTGCGCGGTCGCGGCGAGGAGAACTCTGCACGCCAGATGACTCCCGCCGTCGCGAGTCCGACAGCAATCGAGGTGAGCACGATCTCGTCGACGGAGTTGTGCATTCGCAGCGCCACCAGGAGGACGAACGCCAGAACCCCCATCGTCATGATGGCGGAGGATCCGCGATCGATGGTCGACATTCGCACGTAGATGATGGATTGAATGACAGCGAAGATGCTGCCCTGAAGCGCGAAGAGCCATAGGGAGGACTCGATTCCTGCGTACCGATTTCCCCCGGCGATCGAGATAAATAGAGGCGCGAGGACGGCGCTCGCCACGGTCACTGCTACGCCGAGGGCAAGCGTCGCGAGGACGGATGCCAGGCGGTAACGACTCTGGCGGGTGCTCGACATATGGGGAAACAGTACATAGCTGACAAACGTCGGCAGGAAGAACGCAATCTTTGCCACAAGTGCCCCGACGGCGTAGAGTCCCGACGCCTCGACCGGCAGCAGTGAGCGCGCAAGAACGACGTCGAGGTTCGTGATGGCATACAGCCCCAGCAACGCGATCGCGTTCCGGATCAACTCGCCGGAAACGCCCACGACGCGCGGTCCGATGTGAAGCGGGACGCGAGCGACGATAACGGCCAGGACTGATCCCAGAGTGCCACCTGCGAGCATTCCGATCGCTGCTGCCTCTGCCGACGGGTGGACAGCAATGGCCCCGATCGTGCAAGCGGCGCGAGCGATCCCGAGGGCGGCATACGCTCCGCCGAAGCGGGCATGCTCGGACCGCCCCTGAATCAACCCGAGGGCGGTGAACCCGCCGATGAGTACCGCCACGCTGGCGAGGGTCGCCGCGACTGCGACATATGAGACGTTCAGGAGCGTGGCGAGCGGAAATGACACCAAGAGGCTGGCAAGCATCAGCATGCCGGCAGCAGCGAGAGCCACCCGGATCACGGAAGCGGCAGCTCCGGCGCGCGCCGCAGGGTCCGTTGATGCGACTCTTCTGGCAGCAACCGCCTGCGCGGCAATCGCTAGAGTCGATCCGATGATCGACAGCCCGAGCAACGCCCCGAACGCTCCAAACTCTGGTGGAGGGAGAAGGCGTGCACCTGCCAGCGACATGAGGTAGGACGCGACATTCGTGATTGTTGTGGCTACCGCGACGAGCGCGAGGTCGCGAATTAGGAGGGTCTTCCGGATTTCCACCGTCGGATCATACCAACCGGCAGGTTCGTCTGAAGCAGACGCCGTCCCGGCCCCGACGGGGCGTCAGGAGTACTTTCCGGTTACCACGCTTCGTCGGCGTCATCTTCCGGCCAGCCGCCTGCTCTTCTCGTCGGGCACCATGAGTGGCGACTACGGGCAAGACATCCCGCGCACAGCGCGAAGCATCGTGGAACCCTAGACAGAATTAGCGCGCGCCATGGCCGCACCACGGGCCAACGACAAAACACGATCTACGACGCGATCAGCCACGCCCTGCCGCACGCTCATTGTCCCGGACCTGCAGACGTATCGCTCCCGCGCGGCGATGTCTCAGGCACCCCGCCGGGGCCCCGTGTCAGACGGTCGATGTCGAAACGGAGGAGAGCCACCTCCTCGACGAGCGTGCGCATTTCCTCCTCGAGGCCCGTGACCTCGACACTGAGCTGGATGCCCACCAGCAGCAGGACGATCAATGCAATGGCGAAGAGGAGGTTGCTCGGAGTCTGAACGCCAACGGCCTTGGCAAGTCCCGTGGCGGTCTCCGGGAACGCGCCGAGTACGAGGGTGCCCAGGCCGACGATGATCCACAGGACCGCGTACTTCTCCCGCAGTCGCCGGGTCCGGAGCAGGACGATGAGGAACGCAATGAGCCCGATGCACGAGGCGAAAGCGAAGGCGTACCCACTCACAGAGATCTCACTTCGTTGGCTCCTTGCCTCATCGGGCGAGACAGGGCGATGAGGAGCGCAAACAGCGCACGTCCAAGGAACAGGGCCGCCTTCACCGGGCTGTGGGAAGGCGTCCCGCCGGCTCGTCGACGCATCTCGACTCCGACCTGGCGCACCCGCAGTCCTGAACGACAGGCGATGACGAGCGACTCCACCGTGTCGCCGAGGTACTCAGCAGGATATTCGGTCGCGAAGAGCTCGATCGCCCTCCTGTTCGATGCACGAAAGCCGGAAGTCGTATCGGTGAGCCGCGTCTTGGCGATACGCGAGAGCACCATCGAGAGCACAGCCATCGCCCATCTGCGAGGTCCACGAACCTCGTAGCTTCCGCGACCTGCGAACCGCGCCCCGACGATGACATCCGCTTGTTCGGTACCGAGCGCGTCGACCAGTCGCTGGACATCGGCTGGGTCGTGCTGCCCGTCCGCGTCGACCTGGATCGCGACCTCATAGCCCTCGCGCGCGGCGAACTTGAATCCCGCGCGCATGGCGCCGCCCACTCCCAGATTGAGAGGCAGATCCAGGACCATCGTCGACCCGCGTCGACCCGCGCGCGACGTACCGTCGGTCGAACCGTCATTGACGACGAGAAAGTGCGCACCTGGCAGCGCCGCGTGCAGTTCGTCGAGGACTCCCGGCAGGGACTCTTCCTCGTTCCACGCAGGCAGGATCACCAACAGTCTCGGCGTTGCCTGCGTGCACATGAGTAGCCACCATAGCCTGGATCGATCCCGCGAGCCGATCGACTCCCGGTGTCAGCCGATGACCGCGTGCGCCGCGGCCTCCCAGCGCTCCGCCCAGTCCCCGATCGGATCGACGCCGACGGCGAGCAGCCGCTCGTGACCGAGCACGGAGTACGCCGGACGGGCCGCCGGTCGCACGTACGCATCGCTCGTCGTCGGAAGCACCAGTGCGGGGTCGAGCCCCGCAGACGCGACGACCGCCTGGGCGAACGTGTGCCACGACGCGAGCCCTGACGACGTTCCGTGGTACGTGCTGCTCGGCGCTCGTTGCGCAACGAGACGCACGACGAGGTCGGCAAGGTCGACAGTCCACGTCGGTTGCCCGACCTGGTCCGCCACGACGTCGAGCCCTCCGCGTTCCTTCGCGACACGTGCGATCGTCTTCGGGAAGCACGGTCCGCCTGCGCCATAGAGCCAAGCGGTGCGCACGATCAGGTAGTCACTCGTCTCGGCGCGGACAGCCCACTCACCGGCAGCCTTGGTGCGACCGTAGGCCGACCTCGGTCGAGCAGGGGCATCCTCGGCGTACGGTGCGACAGCCGCACCGTCGAAGACGTAGTCGGTCGAGATCTGAACGAGCTTGGCACCGTGGCGCGATGCCGCGCGTGCGAGGTGGGCGGCCCCGACTGCGTTGACCTCGAACGCGGCGCCCTCCTGCCCCTCAGCGGCATCGACTGCGGTCCAAGCCGCACAGTTCACGACGACGTCGCTGCCGACGACTCCGGCGTCGACAGCATCGGGGTCGGTGATGTCCAACTCGCCGCGATCCACAGGCACGACGTCGTGTCCCCCGGTGCGGAGCAGCGTGACCAGGTCCTGACCCAGCATCCCGTCCGAGCCCACGACCAACCAGCGCACAACAACCCCATCCGCTCGACCACCCGGAGTCGTCAGCGTAGCGGAGTCGGTATCGTTGACCGTCGTCGTCACCCGAAGGAGAACCGCATGGAGTTCCGAGAGCTCAAGGTCCCGGGGGCCTGGGAGATGACCCCGGCCCAGTTCGCAGACCCGCGTGGGATCTTCCTCGAGTGGTTCAAGGCTTCCACGTTCGCCGAAGCAACGGGGGCGCCGCTCGACCTGGGGCAGGCGAACTGTTCGGTGTCGGCCGCCGGAGTGCTCCGCGGCATCCATTTCGCCGATGTCCCGCCAGGTCAGGCGAAGTACGTCACGTGTCCGAAGGGCGCCGTCCTTGACGTCGCAGTCGACCTCCGGGTTGGTTCACCGACGTTTGGCGTCTGGGACGCCGTCCTGCTCGACGACGTCGACCGCCGCGCGATCTACCTCTCTGAGGGCCTGGGGCACGCGTTCCTCTCGCTAGAAGACGACTCGACCGTTCTCTACCTCTGCTCAACCTCGTACGCACCCGGGCGCGAGCACGGCATCAACCCGCTCGACCCGGCACTGGGGATCGCCTGGCCGTCGACTGCTCGCGACGGGAGCGCAATCACCCCGCTCCTCTCGGAGAAGGACCGAGCGGCCCCGACGCTGGCGGAGGCAACGACACAGGGCCTGTTGCCCCCACTCGCGTCGATCGAGGCGTATCTGTCGGAACGGCGCGCCTAGGCCGACCTGGCAATGAGATCCGCGACCACCCGGTGCTTGGTGTGGGTCCGCCGACTGGATCGCGGGATGACAGAGGCCTCTCCTCCGAGCGCCCTCGGATGGATCGGGAGGTGACCGCGCACCGCACGTGAACGCATCGGTGATGGGTAGTGTGTATCCGCTCCGGTCTCGCGCGCTCCGTGCCCGGGCCTGACGTTGAGGAGATCGATGACCGACACGATCGAGGCGCGCGCCGCCGCGCTCGCACACGAGCCGCTCCGGCTGGCGAGCCCACGTGCGGGGTTCATGTCGGGCACCGTCGAGTCGGTGCGCGACATCATGGCGCACCGCGAGCTCCTCGGGCTCCTCGTCAGTCGAGAGCTCAAGGCCCGCTACAAGGACAGCAGTCTCGGCTTCATGTGGAGCCTCATCCGACCGCTCGTCATGCTCCTGATCTACTACATCGCGCTCGGGAAGTTCCTCGGAGCGGCTCGCGGCATACCGGCGTTCGCCATCTTCATCTACTCCGGTTTGACCGCGTGGACGCTGTACAGCGAGATCGTGGCACTCGGAACCGCCTCGATCGTCGGCAATGCCGGGCTCATCAAGAAGATCTACCTCCCTCGCGAGGTCTTCCCTCTCAGCGTCGTCGGGTCCTCGCTCTTCAACTTCTCCATGCAGTTCGTCATCCTGATGCTCGCGACCGCCGGCATGCACCAGATCCCCACGGGCGGTCGCTGGCTCTATTTTCCACTGAGCCTTGTGGTCCTCGTCGTCTGGGCGCTGGCTGTCGCGCTCCTTCTGTCCGCGGTCAACGTCTATCTTCGTGACGTTGGATACCTCGTCGAGATTGCCCTCCAAGTGATGTTCTGGGCATCACCGATCGTGTACTCGTGGCAGACGGTCCTGGGACATGTCCACGGGACGTTCTATGAACCGCTCTACCTGTCGAACCCGATGACCCTCGTCGCGATGGGATTTCAGAAGACTTTCTGGGTCGCGGGCGACAAGCAGGTGTTCCCGCCGCAGCTTGGACTTCGACTAGGAATCACGCTCGCCATCGGCTTGATCCTCCTGTGGCTGTGCCAGCGGGTCTTTGCTCGGCTTCAGGCGAACTTTGCTCAGGAGTTGTGATGACGCCGCCCGTAGCCATTCAGATCGCTGATGTCTCGAAGAGGTTCGTGATCCGGAAGGAGAAGTCGCTCAAGGAGCGACTTGTCAACTTCGGGCGCTCGAACCTCCATAAGGAGGATTTCTGGGCGCTGCGTGAAGTGAACTTCGAGATCGAGACCGGCACGACAGTCGGACTGGTCGGCCCGAACGGCTCCGGAAAGAGCACCTTGCTCAAGATGATCGGGGGAATCGTCCAGCCGACGACCGGCTCGGTACGACTCCGCGGGCGACTCGCCGCGCTGCTCGAGCTCGGCGCCGGATTTCACCCTGACCTCACCGGCCGGGAGAACGTCTATCTCAATGCGTCGATCCTCGGCTTGAGCCGGAGCGAGACCGATCGGAACTTTGACGCGATCGTCGACTTCTCGGGCATCGAGCAGTTCATCGACACCCAGGTGAAGTTCTACTCTTCCGGGATGTACGTCAGGCTCGCGTTCGCGGTCGCGATCCACGTCGATCCGGACATCCTGCTCGTCGATGAGGTGCTCGCCGTCGGCGATGAGCCATTCCAGCGCAAGTGCCTGGAACGGATCCGCAGCTTTCAGCATGAAGGCCGCACTATCGTTCTGGTGACGCACGGGCTCGATCAGGTCGCTGAATTCTGCGATCGCGCGGTCGTGCTCGAAAAGGGACGCGTTGCCGCAGACGGCCTCCCGCGGGATGCATTGAAGGTGCTTCGCGCCGACTTCGAGACAACACGCCAGGAAGAGATCACCAAGTCGCAATTGGCGGAGGGCGCGACACGGCCAGTCGCGCAGATCACGGGTGTCGCCCTGCGTTCGGACCAAGGCGAGACCGGGCGCCCGACGCTCACCGCGGGCTCGGGCCTGACCATCGCGATGCAGGTCGAGGCGACGACACGGCTCACTGGCTGGCTCTTGGGAGTCGGCCTCACCACGCCCATGGGCACCACGCTCTACCAGACCAACACCACGCTGATGGGCGTGCCGCCGCAGCCGCTGCTCGGAACCGGCAGGTACGAGTTCCATCTTGCGGACCTGCCGCTCGGGGAGGGCGACTACGCGGTGCAGGCGTCCATCCAGATGCTCGATGGCACCGACGTGCACCTGGTTCCCGAGGCAGCCCACTTCTCCGTGCGGGGTGACGGATCCTCGCAAGGCTTCCTTCGGGTCCCGATCACCTTCTCGGCTGTCTGACTGCCTCCGTTCCGTGGTGGAGACTACATACGGAGGTAGAGGTCCTCGTTCGGGAAGAACCACCTGTCAGTGACGAACTCGTATTCCCAGCGGTGGACGACAGGCTCACGGGTCTGGGACTCGAAGTGATACACCGTCACGTTCTCTAGCCACAACAACCGCAACCCGAGCGAACGCACCTTCATCGACAGGTCAACGTCGTTGAAGTTGACGGGAAGCGATTCGCACATACCTCCGACCTCTTCATACGTCTCACGCGAGAGGGCTACGCACGCGGCGGTGAGGCCGGAGATCTCGCGGCTGACATGAAGCGCCGCGAACGGACCAGGGTCGTCCATCCCGGCGCCGATGAACGCGTGCATCAGCTCTCCACCTGCGTACACGTGACCGCCGTGCTGGAGACGACCGTCAGCAAACAGGAGGCGGGCGCCCGTCATCCCGACACCTTGCTCGTCGAGCGGCGCAATCAGCCGAGCCAGAAAGCCGGGCTGTGTGGCCTGGATGTCGTCGTTGAGCAGCACGATGACGTCTCCGGTCGCGGCGAGGAAGCCGGCATTGCACTTTGCGCTGAAGTTGAACGTCTCGGTAAACGCCACGAGCCGGAGCTGATCGCCGGCAAGGTCCACGAGGGCGTCCCGAACCGTCACAGGCGTATCCAAGTCGTAGACGACGACGATCTCGAGATGCGGATAGCCGGCGTTCTGGAGGATGGACCGCACCGCCTCCACAACAAACACTCGTTCTTCGCCCCAGACGATGCCCGAGCCGCCTCGCGTGGGAATGATGACGCTGACCAGGTGGTCGGACGACGCTTCCCTGTTGATCGTCAGAGTTCCTCGAACAGTGCCGAACTGCACCTCGCCACGCACGCCGACGCGATCGAGATGCGCCTGGACCGCTCGCCGCCCAGCGTCCCAGGCGTAGGGCTTGGCCTCGGCGTCACCCGCCGTCGATCCGGGGACGACGCGCCAGTGGTACAGGACCTCGGGGACATGAGTCACTCGTCGAGCACGCTCGGTGACTCGCAGCACGAGGTCGTGGTCCTGCGAACCATCGAATCCGGAATGGAAGCCGCCGACCTCACGCACGAGCGAAGCGCGCAGCACCGACAGGTGTGACGTGTACATCTGTCCGCGCAGACGCTCTGGCGACCACGCCGGCTTGCGGAACTCGTCGTAGTGCCCCCCTCGAGCGTCGATCTTGTCCTCATCCGTGTAGACGTAGTCGACGTCGGGCTCGGCTGCAATCGCGGCGGCGACCTTCTCCAAAGCCCGTGGATGGAGCAGGTCGTCATTGTCAAGCAGGACGAGGAACTCACCCGACGCCGCCGCGATCGCGTCGTTCGACGCGGCGACGATCCCGCCGTTCGAATCGCGCTCGATGACAGTGATCCGGGAGTCTGCCGCCAAGGTCCGCAGCCGTTCCCGGACCGTGTCGGACGGCGACCTGTCGTCAACGAGGATGAGTTCCCAGTCGCCGTAGGTCTGTGTGCGGACGGACGCGATCGCTGCTTCCAGCGCATCGATCGGCGGTTCGTAGACGGGCGTCAGGATCGAGAAGAACGGCCGACCCATTACTTGGCAACCCGCCGAACGAGTCGTTTCGCCCTCGCCAACGGTGCCACGATCAGCCGTCCAACCCGCCAGGTGGGCGTTCTCCGCAACTCCTGGGTTCGCCGCTCGCACTCCATCTCCGCTGCCCTCGCACGTTCCACTTCCAGACGCGCCGATCCGACCGCAGCGGCGGCTCCGATCGCGTGATCCCGCAACGTCAGAACACGACGCCTGAGGTCGAGCAGCTCAGACACGATGTCCTCGCGGCCGGTCGTCCCTTGATGCAGCGCGGCTTCGATCCGACCGCGTTCCGTGTGCACGTCGTCAGCAGTCGGAACGTCGACCGCAGGGATGAGTTCCGGCGTCGTACCGTCGTCGTCGCCGAGCTCCGCACGGAGGACGAACTGGTAGACGAGGGCGTCCGGCTGCGCTCGCACCCAGTCGACCACGGCCCATGGGAGCCGGTCGGCGTCGATCTCGACCTCGCATCCCAACGGGTCAAGAACTGTTGCCCAGAAGTGCGTGACGACGAGACCCGCGTCGCGAACCATGGCCAGCACCGAATCGCGCGTGAAAAAGCGAACATGGGTTCGGTCGAGAAGTCCGCTGTCCCTGTAGTCCCACCGGCCCTGCAGCAGCGCCAGTCGCAGCGAGCCGTGCGTGACGTTCGGCACCGAGATCACCACCGACCCGCCAGGTGCAAGCAACGTCGTCGCAGATCGCAGCAGGTGGTCGGCATCGGTCAGGTGCTCGAGCACATCGCCGAAGACGATCGAGTCGAACAGCTGACCGGGCAACTGATCGGCCAGGTCGACGTCATTGAGATCAGCGATGACCAGTTCAGCGAGCGACGGCCGCGCGACGGCCCCGGCCACGGGGTCCAGCTCGACTCCGGTGACGACACATCCGTTCTCGACCAGGGCGCGGGCAAGGTATCCCGTCGCGCAACCGACGTCCAGGACGCGCTTGTCGCGGCCGACCGCCTCAACCTCGAGTGTCTGGCTCGAGTTCCGAACCGTCGCGTCAACCGCGGGGATGTCGTAGATCGACACGGGCACATTCTCCCTTGGTGGTCGGACCACCCGCCGTTCTGGGTGCCGGGCAACGATACCCGAGCGGGCGGCGAGCAGTGGATCCGAACGGTGCGTCGCGCGACGACAGACGTTGCTGCAGACAGCGATGACGACCACCAACCCCCCACGACTCCACCGGACGTCTCGGTGAACCGGGACTCGATGCGCGCGGAGACCCCCGGTCGGGTCGAAGGAGATCGCTAGACTCGCCGAATCGGATCCATCAGGAGGTCACCCGTGCGTCTGCTCGTCACCGGCGGAGCCGGATTCATCGGCTCGAACTTTGTCCAGCTCACGGTGCGCGAGCACCCTGACGTCCACGTCACCGTCCTCGACGCCCTCACGTACGCCGGCGACCGTGCGTCGCTCGCTCCGGTGGCCGGCGCGATCACGTTCGTCGAAGGAGACGTGACGGACACCTCGCTCATCGATCAACTGGTGGGCAACGCGGATGTCGTCGTGCACTTTGCCGCCGAGTCGCACAACGACAACTCCCTGCATGACCCCTGGCCCTTCGTGCACACCAACGTCATCGGCACGTACACGATCCTGGAAGCAGTGCGCAAGCATGGGGTCCGGTATCACCACATCTCGACCGACGAGGTGTACGGCGATCTGGAGCTCGACGACCCCGCGCGCTTCACCGCCTCCACGCCGTACAACCCGTCGAGTCCCTACTCCTCGACCAAGGCGTCGAGCGACCTGCTGGTGCGCGCGTGGACACGTTCGTTCGGGATCCACGCCACCATCTCCAACTGCTCGAACAACTACGGCCCCTACCAGCACGTCGAGAAGTTCATCCCCCGCCAGATCACCAACGTGATCGACGGCGTGCGACCCAAGCTGTACGGCGCAGGGATGAACGTCCGTGATTGGATCCATGTCGAGGACCACAATGCGGCCGTCTGGGAGATCGTCGACCGAGGTCGCACAGGCGAGACGTACCTGATCGGCGCCGATGGCGAGAAGAACAACCGCGAGGTCGTCGAACTGATTCTCGAGCTTGCCGGCGAGCCTGTCGATGCGTACGACCTCGTGACGGACCGACCAGGTCACGATATGCGCTACGCGATCGACTCGAGCAAGCTTCGCACCGAGCTCAGCTGGGCGCCGCGCTACCGCGACTTCCGAGAAGGTCTCGCGGCAACATTCGCCTGGTACCGCGAGAACGAGTCGTGGTGGCGTCCGCGCAAGGAGGCGACCGAAGCCAAGTACGCCCAGCTCGGTCGCTGACGTTCGTCACGCTTCTGACCGAACGTGGCATCCGTTGATGACGCGTGCCGATCGCAACCGTCACGCCGCGGGGACCTCCCTCCGGTCTCTCGCCGGAGGCCGGCCTCTGTGACGATCGACGTCCGCGGCGCGCGTCCTCAGAACCCTCCGCCGCATCGCTCCTGGACGCATGATCTTCGTGGGCGACGGCGACCACCGGTCGGACTTCCTACTTTGACCCCGTCGTACCACCTGGAATCCGACTGGGTCTCCCGTCAGGGTTGGCCGTGCGTCGCCAGAATCCGGAGGCCGACCTGTCACGCTCGCGGGCAGTCCGCTCCCGTCGACAAAGTTGAGGTGGCACCTCCCTGATCACGCAGTCGGCCGAGACTCGAGTCGTGTCACGCATCGATGCAACAAGAAGCCGGCTCGGCACAGCACACCTCCACCGTCCACCCGTGGTGGCGCCGTCTGCAGAGCCCACCCGGGACGTACGATTCCGGAGTGCCCACCTGTGATGCGACCGTCGCGCGCCTGAGTGCAGTTCGACATTCGCACAACCTGATCGAGCATCATGAGGACCGCGCAATCGCACCGGCGCTCACCACAGCACCTGTATTCGACACGGGTCGCGTCGCGACGGCCCAGATGCGCCTCCGGGGGAACCTCGCCTCTGCTGACGTGACCACGCTGCGCGGCGTTGAACGGCCCACATCGAGCGCGAGGTCGGATCCGAACGGGCCGAGCAACGGGTCGCCGGTCACCCTCCCGCCGATGAGCTCGGACATCCGCGACGACGCGAACGCCGCAATCGGTGGCCCGTCGGTGAGGATGCGCCGCGGTAGGACGATCGTGAGACATATCGCCGCGAGCCGGAAGCGCGTCGATGCGGTGTTGATGCAGCGGGACCCGCACGCGCCGATCCCCGCACGCTCCATGACGGACGGGGAATCGAGCGAGCCGCAGCGTGAGCGGTTCAGCGCGGTGTTTGCGATCGGTGCCGACACGAGCGGCGACACGCCATCAGCAGTTGCCTGCGCCATCAGGACGGTGGAATCCGTGCCCGGCCTCCCCGTCGACGAGTTCATGGTTGCCGACTTCGCCGGGGACATCCTCATGGTGAATCTCTTTGGCGGTGCGCCAATCTGCATTCCGATCGCCACGGACTCACCGAAGGCCCGCAGGCACGTGCACCGCGGGTACCAGACCCCGGGCGGGACGACGGCCCTCGCGGGTGTCCGCGCGCAAACCGGCGCCGACGTCGGTGATGGTTCGAGCGCGAGTCGCATCGCTCGCGAGCAGCAGCTCGCGGTGACGGCTCGCGAGGTGATCACCACGAACCCGCTGGCCGACATCGCCCCGCTCTTGCTGCTCCTCGACGCCGCGACGCGCTCGATCGACGTGAATCCCGAGCTCGCGTCGATGGGGACCATGGCACGTCTCGCGTTCAACATCAACGGCGTCCCGAGAGCCAGCATCACCTCCAAGACGGCGCCGTCCACCGCAAGTGCAACGGATCCGAACCCGGCGGGGCCCGGTCGAGCATGTTGTCGGCGACCTCCACTCTCCCGACCGCAGCGGCCGGCACTCCCGCCAAGGGAGTCTTCACATCCGACGACGTCACTGCCATCACTACCTGACGCACGATGACCGACCCAATCCGCCCTGACGACGCGTCCGGCAGCCGCGCGCGACCGGGGGGTTCGGCGCGACCATCACCAAGGACCACTGGACCGCGGGAGCCGGCCCACCAACCCGGTTCCATGTCCGCGCGACCCCCTGCACCGTCGGTTCGGCGGCCGACCCGGCCGCCGAGCTTCGCTCCCAAGTCCGAGCCGCCCGGGCGACCAGCCGAAGGTGAGGACGCCATCGTCGTCGGCCGCCCCGGCCGATCGTCTCCCACCGTCCGGAAGGTCGAGGCACCTCCTGCTGGCGGAAGTCGTCCCGCCACCTCGCCGGCACCCGCAGCGCGATCCCGCCCGGAAGCGAGGGTGCCAGCCGGTGCGCGCATGCCAGACGGGCTTCGAACGCCATCGATCGGGACGTCGTCACGACCGCCTGTTCTCGTGCGGGACACGCCGCACCGCCATCGGCGCCGCCGCGTCGTCGTCGCCGCCGCGTTCGTGCTCGCGCTTCTGCTGGCGTGGCCGGTGGGCCTGCTGATCTGGGCGAACGGCAAGGTCCAGCACGTCGACGCGCTCTCTGGCGCCACCCCGACACCAGGGACGACCTATCTCCTCGCTGGTTCCGACTCGCGCGCCGACGGAACGGTGGGGAACGACGGCACGCTCGGAGCACGGACGGACACGATCATGCTGCTGACTGTTCCGGCAAGCGGACCGGCGGCGCTCATCAGCCTGCCGCGGGACTCGTACGTCGACATTCCCGGCAAGGGGAAGAACAAGCTCAACGCTGCGTTCGCCTGGGGCGGGGCCCCGCTGCTCGTCAAGACGGTCGAGAAACTCACCGGCATCGCCGTCGACCACTATGTCGAGGTCGGCTTCGCCGGCATCGAGAAGGTGGTCAACGCCATCGGCGGGGTCCCCCTCTGCCTGAACTACAACGTCAAGGACGACTACAGCGGGCTCATGTGGACCGCCGGGTGTCACGTCGCGAACGGGGTCACGGCACTTGCCTTCGTGCGGATGCGGTATGCCGACCCTCAGGGTGACATCGGTCGTGCCGAACGCCAGCGCCAGTTGATCGCTGCAATCACGCACAAGGTCGAGAGTCCGGCACTTCTCTTTCAGCCCGGGAAGCAGGTCGCCTTGATCTCTGCCGGCACAGGGTCGCTGGCTGTCGACCGAGGTACCGGGATCGTCGACCTGGCGCGTCTCGCCCTCGACTTCAAGCGCGCGACCGGTCCGACCGGCATCACCGGGACACCGTGGATCAAGAACATGGACTACCGTCCAGGCAACGTGGGGTCGACCGTCGAGCTCGACGCCCAGAAGAACGCCGCGCTGTTCGCCGCGATCCTCGGCGGGACCCAACCCGCGGGGAAGGTCGGCGGGGTGCCTTCGGCGTGAGCCAGCGGCGCGGGTCGCGCCGACGGGTGGTGCTCCGGTCGGTCAGACGCCGACCGGTCGGTCAGACGCTGAACCCCGTCGTCTGACCGCGTCGGCCGCCGCCGACCTGCGACCGCAACCGTTCGCCCTTGGCCGTCGCCTGGTCGCGCAGCCCGTCCTGAAAGGCTGCCATCGCGGCCTGCAGACGCGCGGCCTCCGGCCCCGAACCCGACGCGAGGATGCGCACCGCGAGGAGACCCGCGTTGCGTGCGCCGCCGACGGACACCGTGGCGACCGGTACTCCCGCGGGCATCTGCACGATCGACAGCAACGAGTCCATCCCGTCGAGGTACGCGAGCGGAACCGGGACGCCGATGACCGGGAGCGTGGTCACGGCCGCCAGCATCCCCGGGAGATGAGCGGCACCGCCGGCCCCCGCGATCACGACGCGCAACCCCCGCGCAGCGGCGGACCGCCCGTACTCGATCATCTTGTCCGGCTGTCGGTGCGCCGAGACCACATCGACCTCGACCGGCACGTCGAACTCCGCCAGGGCCTCGGCAGCGGCCCGCATGACCGGCCAGTCCGAGTCCGAGCCCATGACGATGCCGACGACCGGCTCTCCGGGCTGCTGTGCTGTCATGAGTCTTCCCTCTCGGTGTCACTGGATGGCTCGTCGGGTGCGGCGGGCGCCCCGCCCTCGATGAGTGCGGCGGCCGCTCGCGCACGGCGGCGTACATCGGCGAGATCGTCGCCCGACGCGGTTACATGGCCGAGCTTGCGCCCGGGACGCACCGACTTGCCGTACAGGTGGACCTTGACGGCGGGGTCGGCACTGCTCACGTCGGCGAGCGCGTGCGTCAGCTCGGACCGCGAGGAGCCGAGCACGTTCGCCATCACGGTCCAGCGTGCCCGGGCGGTCGTGTCACCGAGCGGGAGATCGAGAACCGCCCGCAGGTGCTGCTCGAACTGGCTGGTGACCGAACCGTCGATCGTCCAGTGACCGGAGTTGTGCGGTCGCATGGCCAGCTCGTTGACGACGACGGAGCCACCGCGGCCCGACTCGCCCGCCAGCTCGAAGAGCTCGACCGCGAGCACGCCGGTGACTCCGAGACCCTCCGCGACCGCGACCGCGACCCGCCTCGCCTCCTCCTCGACCGTCGGGTCGAGGTCGGGCGCCGGCGCGACGACGACCGAGCAGACCCCGTCCTCCTGGATCGACTCGACGACCGGCCACGTGCGGATCTCGCCTGACGGCGATCGTGCGACGAGGACCGCGAGCTCTCGGGTGAACGCGACCTTCTCCTCGACGAGCAGCGCCGGCCCCTCGACGGCATCCTCGAACCAGTCGGCGACGTCCTCGACCGAGTGCACGACCCGGACCCCCTTGCCGTCGTAGCCGCCTCGTGAGGTCTTGACCACCGCCGTGCCCCCGACCTCGACGAGGAAACGTTCCAGCGACGTCGTGTCCGGGAGCTCTGCCCACCGCGGGCACGGCAGACCGAGCTCCGTGAGCCGGCGACGCATGACGATCTTGTCCTGCGCGTGCACGAGGGCCTCAGGTCCGGGGTGCACCGGGATCCCGTGGCCGCGCAGGTCACGAAGGAGGGCGTTGGGGACGTGCTCGTGCTCGAAGGTGAGGACGTCGGCGCCCTCGACGAGCGAACGGATCGCGGCGTCGTCGTTCGCCGCACCGACCGGGGCGTCGGGCACGACCTGCGCCGCGGACGAGTCCGACGCCTCGACCAGCACGCGCAGGTGCACCCCCAGCGCCACCGCTGCGGGTGCCATCATCCGGGCGAGCTGACCGCCGCCCACCACCGCCACCACCGGAGCCGCCACAACCTGTGAGCCTAGTCGAGGCGGTACACAGGTCTCGGCGCTACTCTGGGCGGGTGACGACGATCGAGCCGCCCCGCCCCGCAGCGACCTCACAGGAAGCCACCCTCACGATGGATCCGGTCCGTCGGCATGGTCTGGACGGTTTGCGCGCGCGATTGCTGGCCGGGAAGTACGGAGCGCTCACCGCGCGGATCATCGAGCTGGCCCGGTTCGGGTCGGTCGGCGCCGTGGCCTACGTCGTGGACCTCGGCGTGTTCAATCTCCTGTGTTTCGGCCCGGGCCAGGTCATGGGTCACAAGCCCCTCACGGCCAAGGTGATCTCCGTGTCGCTCGCGACCCTCGTCGCCTGGGTCGGCAACCGGTACTGGACGTTCCAGGGTCGCCGCACCGACACGAAGACGCGTGAGCTGATGGGCTTCGCGGTCGTCAACATCGGCGGCCTGCTGATCGGCGTCGGCTGCCTCGCGTTCTCGCACTACGTGCTGGACCTGCGCTCGCCGCTCGCCGACAACATCTCGGCGAACGGCGTCGGCCTCCTGCTCGGCACCGCGTTCCGCTACGTCGCGTACCGCCGGTTCGTCTTCGTCGGGAGCGCCTCCGCCGACGTCGCCGCCTGACTCGAGAGCCCTCGCCCATCAGCGGAGCAGGCCTCCGACGCGCCCGACGACGTCAGGTGCGTCGGCGTCGTCCGACGAACCGCCAACCGGGCCGTGAGGACCGCGCCGGATCGTCCGAGACCGTTCGCGGGACCACCAGCTCGGGATCGAGCACGTGCGGCGCGCCGGCCAGGAACACGGCGAACACCGCAGGTCGACGCTGAGCGAGCTCGAGCCGACCGCCGTCGGCGGCGACAAGATCCCGCGCGAGCGCGAGCCCGAGCCCGGTGCCCTTGCCCGAGGTGACCTCACGCTCGAAGATCCGGGGCGCGAGCTCGTCGGGCACACCGGCACCCTGGTCCCCGACCTCGAGGACGATGCCGCCGCCCGGACCGCTCGGCCGGGATCGCACCGTCGTGACCCCGTCTCCGTGCACGAGGGAGTTCTCGAGCAGCGTCGCGAGCACCTGCGCGAGCGCACCGGGCGTCGCGAGCACCTGCGCCTGCGGGTCCACGTCGATCTGCAGACCGCGGCCCGCGGCTGCGAACGACGGCGTCCACTCCTCCTGCTGCTGATGGACGACGTCGAGGACGTACAACGGCTCGGTCGTCCCCCCCTGGGCGCGACGGGACCTCATCAAGAGGTCGTCGACGACCGTCACCAGGCGCTCGACCTGCTCCAGGGAGATGCGCGCCTCGTCACGGACGAGCTCGCTGTCGCTCGCCGCCGAGATCTCCTCGAGCCGCATCGACAGCGCCGTCAGAGGCGTGCGCAGCTGGTGCGACGCATCCGAGGCGAACTGACGCTCGGCGGACAGCCGCTCGGCCATCCGGTCGGAGCTGCGCGCCAGCTCGGCCGCCACGAGGTCGATCTCCTCGACCCCGGACGCGTCGAGATGCGGTCTCACCTGTCCCGAGCCGAGCTGCTCCGCTGACGCGGCCAGGTAGACGAGCGGGGCCGTGAGCCGGTTGGCCTGCCAGATCGCCATCGCGATCCCGGCCGCGAAGGCGACGATCGCCGCCGCGACAACCAGGGCCACCACGCGCGTGCTGAGCCAGAACAGGTCCCACCACGGCACGGTGAGGATCACGATCGCACCCGAGCCCGAGGTGTAGGTCGCGGACACCGTGCGACCTGAGAAGTTCGGGCCTGCGTCGAGCACCGCCCCTTGGGTCACGACCCGGATGTGCGCCGCGGGCGACCCTCCGTTGGTCACGTACGGGTCGAGCCACGCGTTGCGCGGCGTGATGCCCTGCTCGAGCCGGAAGTCGACGATGCTCGCGACCGTCTGCGCGCGCGCATCGAGCTCCTGGAGGTCGTTCTCCCGGACGAACTGCGCCCCGAAGAAGGCGAGCGGGAAGCCGAGCAGGATGACAGCGACCGTGACGGCCGCGATCGTCGCCTGCAGGATCCGGCGACGCACCCGTCAGCTCCCCTCGTGCTCGCCGGTCTCGAAGCGGAAGCCCATGCCACGGACGGTGCTGACGTACCGGGGCGCGTTCGCGTCGTCGCCCAGCTTGCGACGCAGCCACGAGACGTGCATGTCGAGGGTCTTGGTCGAGCCGTTCGGGTCCGATCCCCACACCTCGCGCATGAGGGTCTCACGTGCGACGACCGTGCCGGCCGCCGCGACGAGCACCCGGAGGAGGTCGAACTCCTTGGCAGTGAGGTGGAGCTCGCGGTCCGACTGGAACGCGCGGTGGGCGGCGACGTCGACACGGACGTCCTGGGCCTCGACCTCGTCCTCGTCGTCGAGCTCGCTCGCGGTCCGTCGCAGCAGCGCCCGCACGCGAGCCAGCAGCTCGGCGAGACGGAACGGCTTGGTGACGTAGTCGTCGGCCCCGGCGTCGAGGCCGACGACCAGGTCGACCTCGTCGGCGCGGGCCGTCAGGACGAGTACCGGGGTCGTCAGACCCTGGCTGCGGATCGCCCGGGCGACGTCGAGACCGTCCATGTCCGGCAGACCGAGGTCGAGGACGATGAGGTCTGCTTGTCCCGCATGGTCGATCGCTCCTTGACCCGTTCCTTGCACCTGCACGTCGTATCCTTCACGCCCGAAGGCGCGCGCCAAAGGTTCAGCAATGGCTGGATCATCTTCGGCCAGCAGCACGTGGGTCATTTGCCCATGCTAGGTCACGGACTCCCGCGAGACACGCCCGCGCGCCCGGAGAGTTGCGTGGCGCGCACCACGCGGCCGACGAGGCCCAGGGACGCACCCGGGCCCGCACCGGGCGGTCGAGGTCCCCCCATGGACGGAGCCGCTCCTGCGACCAGGGCCCGATGCCGACCCGGCCGCGGGTCCCTAGGCTGGACCGGTGCAGTGGTGGGAACGCGCGAGCCGGTGGAGCGAGGCGCACCGGTTCCCGATCGACGCCGTCGGCACCGCGCTGCTGCTCCTGGCGACGGTCGTCGTCTCGACGCCGATCCAGGGCGGCTCGCCATCGGCGGCGCGGCTGTGGACGGTCGCCCTCGTCGTCCCGTTGGCGTGGCGTCGATCGCGACCGGTGGCGTCCGTCGTGGCCGTGTACGCGGTCGGCCTCCTCCAGGTGGTCCTCGGCACCCCACTCGTCGTCCCGACGGACCTCGTGGTGCTCGTCGCCCTCTACTCGGTCACCGTCTACGGGCCGCGCTGGGCGTACCGCACCGCGATCGTGTCCGCTCTGGTCGGCGCCTGGGTGCTCGGGCTCGCGCTCGTCGTGGACGCGAGCCTCGGCAGCCTGGCGTCGGCGGCCTTCATCGCCATGCTCACCGGGACGTCCGCCCTCGCCGCCTGGGCGTTCGGCCTGGTCCGTCGCTCTCGACGAGAGACGATCGGCGCGCTGGTCGACCGCGCCGAGCGCCTCGAGGTCGAACGGGACCAGCAGGGGCGGATCGCCACCGCTGCCGAGCGCAGCCGGATCGCGCGCGAGATGCACGACATCGTCGCCCACTCGCTCTCGGTGATCATCGCGCAGTCCGACGGAGGCCGGTACGCCGCCGAGACGGACCCCGCGGCGGCTGTCCGCTCGCTGGCCACGATCGGCGAGACCGGACGGGCAGCCCTCGCGGACATGCGCCGGCTGCTGGGAGTGCTGCGCAGCGACGACGACCCGGGCGCCGGTACTCCCGGACCACAACCCGCGGTCGAGGACATCGACGCCCTCGTGGACCAGGTCCGGACGAGCGGGCTCCGGGTCTCCCTGGTCCGGATGGGGTCGCCGCGCATCATGCCACCCGGTGCCGGGCTCACGGCCTATCGCATCTGCCAGGAGGCACTGACGAACGTCCTCAAGCACGCGGGTCCCGACCCGCAGGTGACAGTCGTCGTGCAGTGGCTTCCCACCTCCCTGGTCCTCGACGTGAGCGACGACGGTCGGGGAGCGGCCGTCGAGAACGACGGCGCCGGCAAGGGACTGCTCGGCATGCGCGAGCGCGCCGCGATGTTCCGCGGCAGCCTGACCGCCGGGCCGCGCGCCGGCGGCGGCTTCCGGGTCCGCGCCGAGATCCCGCTCCCGCCCTCCCCGGCACCCGTCGGCGACGACCGACCCGACCTGCTGAATGAGGCACGATGACCGACGTGCACGCCACCACCCGACCGATCCGGGTCGCCCTCGTCGACGACCAGCAGCTGGTACGCGCGGGCTTCCGCATGGTGATCGACTCGCAGCCCGACCTGACCGTCGTGCTCGAGGCCGGCGACGGCGCGGAGGCGGTCCGTGCGCTGACCCGGCCGCTGACCGACGACCCCGCCGGGGTGGCGGACGTCGGCCTGCTGGACGTGCGGATGCCCAC
>MLJW01000210.1_pt1 | contig 45555 bp, 48 predicted proteins | sample 888231 | NCBI WGS metagenome assembly MLJW01 (sample SAMN05788063, study PRJNA343431) | mine drainage metagenome | isolation source: sample collected from the inflow into an acid mine drainage treatment plant... | place: Germany: Lusatia, lignite mining district
TTGCGAGCCCCCACGCGCCCGTTGACCCCCCGGCGGACCGCGAGCGAACCGACGGCAGAACCTGCGACGACGGAGGTCCTGGCATGAACGAGGAGCGGAGTGGTGTGACAGCGCAGGCGGCGGACATCCTGGCGGCACTCGGCGGAGTGGCCAACATCATCGAGATCGAGCCGTGCACGACCCGGCTCCGGTCCGAGGTGCACGACACGGCCGTCGTCGACGTGAAGGCGCTGCGCGCAGCCGGCGCCCACGGCGTGATGATCTCGGGTCACGTCGTCCAGGTCGTGATGGGCCCGAACGTCGACACGATCGCGTCGGACCTCGAAGAGCTGCTGTGAACAGTCGTGACGTGCGGCAATCGGGCCGTCGTCGGTCAGCAAGGAGATTCTCATGAGCAAGGCGGAGCAGATACTCGCAGCCCTCGGCGGGGACGCGAACATCGTCGACCTGGAGCCGTGCATCACGCGGCTGCGGGTCGAGGTGGTCGACCCGTCGCTGGTCGACGAGGCTGCGCTCAAGGCGACCGGCGCCTACGGGATCATGCGGTCCGGGTCGGCGGTCCAGGTCGTGGTCGGTCCTGAGGCCGACACCCTCGCGTCGGAGATCGAGGACCTCCGCTGATGGCTGCTGCCTTCACCGTGCTCGCACCGGTCAGCGGTGTCGTGCGCGCCATGGCCGACGTGCCGGACCCCGTCTTCGGTGCGGAGCTCGTCGGTCCCGGCATGGCGATCGACCCGTCGCGGGACGGCGTCGTCGTCGACGCCATCGCCCCGATCGACGGCACGATCGTCAAGCTGCACCCGCACGCCTTCGTCATCACCTCGGACGCCGCGCACTCGGCGCTGGTGCACCTCGGGCTGGACACCGTCCAGCTCGGCGGTGCCGGCTTCACGTTGCACGCGCACGAGGGCGACGTCGTCACGGCCGGAGACGTCGTCGTGAGCTGGGACCCGGCGGCGGTGGAGGCCGGTGGACGGTCCCCGATCTGCCCGGTCGTGGCTCTCGAGGGCAAGCCCGGTTGCCTCACCGCACTGGTCGCGGTCGGCGAGACCGTGCGCTCGGGCGAGGCGCTCTTCGAGTGGAACTGATCACCGACCCGGTCGGCGCGCGCCTCGCCCGGCCGGGTGGCGGGCTGCTGGTCGACCTCGACGGCACGCTCGTGCGCAGCGAGGCGGCCAACCAGAGTGCGTTCCGGCAGTACTTCGCGGCGCGTGGGTGGGACGTCGCGGACGACGTCGTCCGCGGCTTCTCGGGTCGTCGCGCCCATGAGGTCTTCGCGGGTGTCGACGGTCCGTGGGGCGACGAGGACCCGCACGCCCTGACGGCGAGCGTGATGGATGTGCTGCGCGGGATGGATGTCCGGCCGACACCGGTCCCCGGGGCAGCGCGGCTGCTCGCCGCATGCGTCGCGAGCCGTCTGCCGATCGCGGTCGTGACCTCGGCCGGCCTCGAGTGGGCGCGGGCCGCGCTCCGACTGCTGGACGTCGCCGACGGGGTGATCGGCATGGTCACCGCCGAGGACTGCGTGCTCGGCAAGCCTGACCCGGAGCCGTTCCGACGAGGGGCCGAGCTGCTCGGGCTGGACCCGCGCGGGCTCGTCGCGCTCGAGGACGCACCCGCGGGCATCGCCTCGGCGCGAGCGGCCGGGGTCGGTCACGTCGTCGGCGTGACCACGAGCCACCCGGTGCACGTCCTGATCAGGGCGGGCGCGGCCGAGACCGTCCCGGACCTGGTCGCGCTCGCCGAGACGATCGACGGCCGTCGACGATCATCGACACGGGAGCAGACCACATGAGCACGGTGCCCGACTCCGTCCGGCTCGCACCCGGCGCCGGTGGGCTCCCGATGCTGCGGGTCGACGGCTCGGCCGGCTGGGCCGAGATCTACCTGCACGGGGCGCACGTGACCGCGTGGGCGCCCCGGGGCCAGGAGTCTGTGCTGTGGCTGAGCGGACTGAGTCGCTTCGACGAGAGCACGGCGATCCGTGGCGGCATCCCCGTGTGCTTCCCGTGGTTCGGACCACTCGCGGGGCGCCCGGACGCGCCCCGGCACGGGTTCGCCCGGACGGCCGGGTGGACCTTCGACGGTGCGGACGACGACGGTCAGGACGTCACCGTCCGGCTGACGCTCTCCGACTCGGACGCGACGCGCGGCTCCGCGTGGCCGCACCCGTTCTCGGCGGTCTGCACGGTCGTCGTCGGCGCTCGGCTCACGGTGGCGCTCGAGGTGACCAGCACGGGCGACACCCCGGTCACCTACGAGGAGGCCCTGCACACGTACCTGGCGGTCGCGGACGTGACAGCCGCGGAGGTCACGGGCCTCGAGGGCATCGCCTACCTCGACAAGACGGCGGGCGGCGCCCGGGTCGCGGGCGAGGACGGCCCGCTCCGGGTGACCGGCGAGGTCGACCGGATCTACGTCGGGGCACCGCCGACCGTGACGCTGCGCGACCGAGCGGGTGCACGCGCGGTCCACGTCGCCGCGAGCGGCTCCGGCAGCACCGTCGTCTGGAACCCGGGACGCGAGGGCGCACGCGCGACGTCGGACCTCGACGACGACGGCTGGTCCACGATGCTCTGTGTCGAGGCGAGCAACGTCGGCCCGGCCGCGGTCCACCTCGAGCCCGGCGAGAGCCACACGCTGGTGACCTCGATCGCGACACGCCACGAGCCGTCTGACCGCACGGCCGCTGACCCCGCCGCCGTTCCCCCATCGCCTGTCACCACAGGGCCGGGCAGCGCCGCCGCCCCTGACACCTCAACCAGCTGGAAGGTCTGAGACCGAGCATGAACGAGCAGTTCGCACCGGAGTACGTCCGCGGCCGTGTCGTGACGCCGACCGAGGTGATCGTCGACGGCCTCGTGGTGCTGCGCGGCGCGACGATCGCGTGGGTGGGTGAGGCGGCGGATGCCGCGGCCGCCGGCTGGTCCGGGGTGCCGGACGCGGTCGAGGTGCCGGTCACGAACAGGCCGGTGGCGTCATCGGGAAAGCGGAAGATCTCCCTCACCCACTCGACCACTTGCCGCTCGACCGCGATCGGGATCTGGTCGCGGCCGCCGAGATTGGCGTTCAGCCCCGCCGCCAGCATCTCCGCCAGCATGCCCACCGGCGTGCCGCCGCCATTGACCCAGCCCATGAAGCCCGGATGGGCGTTGCCCGCGGCGTAGGGGAGGATGTCATCGACGAAGCGGCGATGCACCGCGGCAAGATCGCCGGGGCCGGTCGGCAGCGGCTCGTGGAAGCCGTCCCGGATCGGCTGCGGGATAATCTGCCAGACCGGGCGGGCACGCAGTTGCTCCAGGTAGTCGAACATATCGTCGAGCATGGCATGCCCCTGGGCCCGCAGCTCCCGCCAATCCTCGGGATCGAGCGTCGCCTGCAGTTTCTCGCGCACATCGCTGTCCATCGTGGCGCCGCCCCGGCTTAAGGCCGAACCTGCAGCACGATCTTGCCGATGTGCCGGCTGCTCTCCATCAGCCGGTGCGCATCGGCTGCCTCTGCGAAGGGAAAGGTGGCGAACAGGTGGTTCTTCAATTTGCCGGCGGCCAGGGCCGGCCAGATATTGTCACGCAGGGCGTTGCGGATCGCCGCCTTCTCGGCCACGGTGCGCGGCCGCATCGTCGAACCGGTGAGGGTCAGGCGCTTCATCATCACCGGCAGGAAATCGAATTCGGTCTTGCTGCCCTCCAGGAAGGCGATCATCACCAGCCGGCCGTCGCGACGCAAGAGCCTGACGTTCTTCTGCAGATAGCTGCCGCCGACCATGTCGAGCACGACGTCGACCCCTTCGCCACCGGTGACCGCCTTGACCGCCTCGACGAAATCGCCGCTGCGATAGTTGATCGCGGTGTCAGCGCCGAAAGCCCTGCAGAATGCCGCCTTCTCTTCGCTGCCGACGGTGACGATCACCTCGGCGCCGACATGGTTCGCCAGTTGGATCGCGGTGAGGCCGATGCCGCTGGAGCCGCCATGGACCAGCAAGCGCTCGCCGGCCTTCAGGCGGCCGATGTCGATCAGGTTGGCCCAGACGGTGAACCAGGTTTCCGGCAGGCTGGCGGCATCGGCGAGGCTCATGCCTGCGGGTATCGGCAGGGCATGGGCCGCCGGCGCGACGCAATACTCGGCGTAGCCGCCGCCCGGGACCAGCGCGGTGACCTGCTCACCGACCCGCCATTCGGTGACGCCCTCGCCCAGGGCCGCGACCCGCCCGGCCACCTCCAGGCCGAGAATCGGCGAAGCGCCCGGCGGCGGCGGATAGCGGCCGGAACGCTGCGCCACGTCGGGCCGGTTGACCCCGGCGTAATGGACTTCGATCAGGATTTCCCCCGGGCCGGGGACAGGCGCAGCGCACTCGCCTAGGCCCATGGATTCGGGCGTGCCCTCGCTGCCGTAGCTCACATACTTCATCGTCTGGCTTCCTTTATCGGTGCCGCTGCTCACTCGATGCGGCAGGCTTCGGCAAATGCCAGGCGGGGATTGCGCGGGAACAGCTTGGCCGGATCGCCGTAGCCCAGGTTGCAGACGAAATTGACGCTGACCGTACTGTCCTTGAAGAATTCGGTATTGAGCTTGCCGGCATCGAAACCCGACATCGGGCCGCAATCGAGACCCAGGGCGCGCGCCGCCAGGATCAGGTAGGCGCCTTGCAGGCTGCTGTTGCGAAACGCGGTGGCATCGATCAGCGCCTGGTTGCCGACGAACCAGGAACGCGCGTCGGCCTGCGGGAACAGCGTCGGCAATTTCTCGTGGAAGGCGCCGTCCATGGCGATGATCGCGGTGACCGGCGCGGCCCGGGTCTTGTCCTTGTTGCCGGGGGCCATACAGGGCAGCAGGCGTTCCTTGGCCTCGCGCGACTTGACGAAGACGATGCGGGCGGGCGAACTGTTGGCGCTGGTCGGCCCCCACTTCATGCAATCGTAGAGTTCGTGGAGCAGTTCGTCGGCGACCGGGCGGTCCTGCCAGGCGTTGTGGGTCCGTGCGGCGCCGAACAACTGATCGAGTGCGGCTTGGTCGAGTTTCATGATCGTTTCCTGATGGCGGCGAGAAGCGCATTATAATTGCCTTTCGGAGCCGACATGAATCTCGCCACCATTCAGAACCGCACTTACGACGAGATCCAGATCGGCGACAGCGCCACGCTGGTGCGCACCCTGCGCCCCGAGGACATCCAGTTGTTCGCGATCATGTCCGGCGACGTCAATCCCGCCCACGTCGACCCCGAATACGCGCGCTCGTCGATGTTTCGCGAAGTGATCGCTCACGGCATGTGGGGCGGCGCCCTGATTTCCACCGTGCTCGGCACCCAGTTTCCCGGCCCGGGCACCATCTACATCGACCAGACCCTGCACTTCTTACGGCCGGTGGCGCTGGGCGACACCATCACCGTCACCCTCACCTGCCAACAGAAGTTCGACCACAATCACCACATCGTCCTCGACTGTCTGTGCACCAACCAGGACGGGCTCAAGGTGATCGCCGGCAGCGCCGAGGTACTGGCACCGACCGAGAAAATCAAGCGGGCGCGCATGACCCTGCCGGAATTCACCCTCAGCGACCGGCAGGCCCGCTACGACCATCTGCTGGCCATGGCCCGCGGCCTCTCCCCGATCGCCATGGCCGTGGTTCATCCCTGCGACAGCGAATCCCTGAAGGGCGCGCTGATGGCGAGGGACGCCGGACTGGTGCTGCCGACCCTGGTCGGGCCGGCGGAAAAGCTGCGCCTGCTGGCCGAGCAGATCGGCGCCTGCCTCGACGGCTGCCGCATCATCGACGTGCCGCACAGCCACGCGGCGGTCGAGGTCGCGGTGAGGATGGCACGCAACTTCGAGGTCGAGGCGCTGATGAAGGGCTCCTTGCACACCGACGAGCTGATGGAAGCGGTGGTCGACAAGGACACCGGATTGCGCACCCACCGCCGCATCAGCCACGTCTTCCTGATGGACGTGCCGACCTACCCGCGGCCGTTCCTGATCACCGACGCCGCTGTGAATGTCGCGCCGACGCTGGAGGACAAGGTCGACATCGTGCAAAACGCCATCGATCTGGCGCGGATGATCGGCATTGCCGAACCCAAGGTGGCGATCCTGGCGGCGGTGGAAACGGTGAACCCCAAGATGCGCGCCACGCTCGACGCCGCGGCGCTGTGCAAGATGGCCGATCGCGGCCAGATCACCGGTGGGCTGCTCGACGGTCCGCTGGCCTTCGACAACGCCGTGTCGCTGGTCGCCGCCAAGACCAAGGGCATCCACTCGGTGGTGGCGGGCCAGGCCGACATTTTGGTGGTGCCGGACATCGAATCGGGCAACATGCTGGCCAAGCAACTCGAATATCTGGCCGACGCGCTGTCCGCCGGCATCGTCCTGGGCGCCCAGGTGCCGATCGTACTCACCAGCCGCGCCGATACCGCCGAGACGCGCACCGCCTCGACCGCCATCGCCGTGGTCATCGCCCACGCCAGGCGCAAATGAGTGACGCCCTGCTGGTTCTCAACGCCGGTTCGTCTTCGATCAAGTTTGCGCTGTTTCCGCTGGCGGCGGAGATCGCCCGGCGCCCCGCCCTGTCCGGCCAGATCGACGGCATCGAAGTCGGCCAGGGTGCCACCCTGACGGCCATCGATGATGCCGGCAAGACCATCGCCGATCGGCCGCTCGCGGACTGCGATCAACACCACCAGGCGATCAGCTTCCTGTTCGACTGGCTCGACCGCCACGGCGCTCACGATGTGGCCGCAGTCGGCCACCGCGTGGTGCACGGCGGCTTGCATTACCACGAGCCGCTCCTGATCGATGCGGCGAGCCTCGAAGCCCTGGCCGAATTGATTCCATTGGCACCCCTGCAGCAGCCGCACAATCTGGAAGCCATCCGCGCGCTGCGGCAACTCAAGCCGGCATTGCCGCAAGTGGCCTGCTTCGATACCGCCTTCCACTGCCGCCAGCCGCCGCTGGCGCAAGCTTTTGCGCTGCCGCGCGCGATCAGCGCCCAGGGGATCCGCCGCTACGGCTTTCACGGCCTGTCCTACGAGTACATCGCCCATGTCCTGCCCGTGCACCTGGGTGAGCGCGCCGACAGCCGCGTCGTGGTCGCGCACCTGGGCAACGGCGCCAGCATGTGCGCGATGAACAAGCGCCTGAGCGTGGCCACGACGATGGGCTTCACCGCGCTCGACGGGCTGATGATGGGCACCCGCTGCGGCAACCTGGATCCGGGCGTGCTGCTCTATCTGATGGCGCAGCAGGGCATGGACAGCCAGTCGCTCACCCGCTTGCTCTACCACCAGTCGGGGCTCCTGGGCGTCTCGGGCATTTCGCAGGACATGCGGGAACTCCTAGCCTCGAACCAGGCGGCAGCAAAGGAAGCGGTCGAGCTGTTCTGCTACCGCATTACGCGCGAACTGGGCTCACTCGCCGCCGCCCTCAAGGGGCTCGATGCCCTGGTATTCACCGGCGGCATCGGCGAGCACGCCGCGCCGGTGCGCGCCCAGGTCTGTGCGGATGCGCGCTGGCTGGGCGTTAAGATCGACGCGGCGGCGAATTCCGCCGGCACCGTGCGCATTTCTGCCGCCGGCAGCGGCATCGCGGTGCTGGTCTTGCCGACCAATGAAGAATGGATGATCGCGCGCCACACCGCGCGCCGCATCGGCCAGGCCCAATAGACTGAATTTCTGCGGTTTTTCCCCGCTCCCGACCTACTACATGTAGTGGCATACCGCTTGCTATGCTACTAGCAAAATTTCCAATACATTGTTTTTCAAGGAAGGTTAAATTTTTCACTTTCAATGAATTGACGGCGGAGGTATGCTTCTTCCCGCTCGAATCAACCATTCCCCGGAGAAAACCATGACAGCAAATATCCTAAAACCCGGTGAAACTGTTTCCAATCAATCCATTGCGCTGCCGCCTCCGCAGGAAATATCGGGCGAGGTGCTGATCGAGAAATATGCCAAGGGCAACGAAGCGAACGTCGCCGAGGTGCGCCTGCGCGTTGCCCGCGCCCTGGCCGCGGTCGAACCCGAGGAGCGCCGCGCCCACTGGGAGCGCCAGTTCTATGAAGCGCAGGAGCACGGCTTCGTGCCCGCCGGCCGCATCAACTCTGCCGCCGGCACCGACCTTTGCGCGACGCTGATCAACTGCTTCGTGCAGCCGGTGGGCGACTCCATCTCCGAGGTGGTCGACGGCCGCCCGGGCATCTACACCGCCTTGCAGCAGGCCGCCGAAACCATGCGCCGCGGCGGCGGCGTCGGCTACGACTTCTCCTCGATCCGCCCGGTCGGCGCCCACGTCAAGGGCACGCAGTCGCGCGCCTCCGGGCCGGTCTCCTACATGCGCGTGTTCGACCGCTCCTGCGAGACGGTGGAATCCGCCGGCAGCCGCCGCGGCGCGCAGATGGGCGTGCTGCGCTGCGACCATCCGGACATCGAGGAATTCATCCACGCCAAGGACAGCGGCGACCTGACCAACTTCAACATCTCGGTCGGCGTCAGCGACGATTTCATGCGCGCGGTCGAGGCCGACGGCGAGGTGGAACTGACGCACAAGGCGGTGCCCTCCGCCGATTTCAAGGCCGCCGGCGCCTATCAGCGCGAAGACGGCCTGTGGGTCTATCGCAAGGTGCGCGCGCGCGAATTGTGGGACCAGATCATGCGCTCGACCTACGACCATGCCGAGCCTGGCATCCTGTTCCTCGACCGCATGAACCGCGACAACAATCTCTACTACTGCGAGACCATCGAGGCCACCAATCCCTGCGCCGAGCAGCCGCTGCCGCCCTACGGCTGCTGCTGCCTGGGCTCGATCAACCTGACGCTGTTCGTCACCGCGCCCTTCTCGGACCAGGCCTCGTTCGACTACGCCGCCTTCGGCCGGGTCATCGACACCTCGGTGCGCATGCTGGACGACGTACTCGACGCCACCCACTGGCCGCTCGAACAGCAGCAAGCCGAGGCGCGCGCCAAGCGCCGCGTCGGCTTAGGCTTCACCGGCCTGGGCGATGCCCTGATCATGATGGGCAAGCGCTACGACACGCTTGAAGCGCGCGAGGCTGCGACCAGGATCTCCGAGTTCATGCGCGACCGCGCCTATCTCGCCTCGGTCGAACTGGCCAAGGAGCGCGGCGCCTTTCCGCTGTTCAACGCCGACATGTATCTGTCCGGCGGCAACTTCGCCTCGCGTCTGCCCGCCGAGGTGAAGGAACAGATCAGGAAGCACGGCATCCGCAACTCGCACCTGCTCTCGATCGCGCCGACCGGAACGATCTCGCTGGCCTTCGCCGACAACGCCAGCAACGGCATCGAGCCGCCCTTCTCCTGGATGTATACGCGCAAGAAGCGGATGGCCGACGGCACCTTCAAGGAATACGCGGTCGAGGACTACGCCTGGCGCTACTACAAGTTCCAGGGCGGCGACACCTCGAAGCTGCCCGATTACTTCGTCACCGCCCTGGACATCTCGGCGCAGGCGCACAAGGACATGGTCGCCGCGGTGGCGCCCTATATCGACACCTCGATCTCGAAGACCGTGAATGTGCCCGAGGACTACCCCTACGCCGACTTCGAGGATCTCTACATGGCGGCCTGGAAGGCCGGCCTGAAGGGCCTGGCCACCTACCGCCCGAACGCCGTGCTGGGCTCGGTGCTCTCGGTCGAATCCGCCGAGAAGAAGAAGCCGCAGGACGTGGTCATCTCGGATGCCAACCGCCGCCTGTCGATCGGCACGCTGCCGGCGCCGGTGCTGGCCAGTCTGCGCTGGCCCGGCCGGCCGCGGATGCGCGAGGGCAACGAGGCCTGGACCTACATGATCGAGACCCCGCACGGCGAGTTCGCGCTGTTCGTCGGCCACATCGCCAACGGCAAGTCGGTGCCCTTCGAGGTCTGGGTCAATGGCTCGGAGCAGCCGCGCGGCTTGGGCGCCGTGGCCAAGACGCTGTCGATGGACATGCGCGCCAACGACCGCGGCTGGCTCAAGCTGAAGCTCGACATGCTGGCCAGGACGATCGGCGACAAGCCCTTCGACATGGCCTTCCCGCCGCACGGCGAACACAAGCTGGTGCCCGGCGTCGTCTCCGCCATGGCGCAGGTGATCAGCTACCGCTGCGAACAACTGGGCGCCTTCGAGGGCGACGGCCCGACCCCGGTGCTCGACACCATGTTCAGCCGCGAGGAGCCGAAGACCGGCACCGACGGCACGCTGTCGTGGACGGTGGACATCGTAAACCCCGCCGCCGACGAGGAGTTCGTGCTCGGCCTGAAGGAAATCACCCTGCCGGAGATGGCCGGCGTGCCCGGCGTCACGCGCCCCTACTCGATGTGGCTGTCGGGCAACTACCCGCGCGCGCTCGACGGCCTCTCGCGCATCCTGTCGCTCGACATGCGCGTGATGGACCCGGCCTGGATCGGCATGAAGTTGAGGAAGCTCTTGAACTATCCGGAGCCGCTGGGCGACTTCATGGCCTTCGTCCCGGGCACGCGCCGCCAGCAGAACTGGCCTTCGACCGTGGCCTACCTGGCGCGGCTGATCATCCACCGCTACGCCATGCTCGGCATCCTCGACGAGAACGGCTACCCGACGCGCGAGATGGGCATCCTCGAGACGCCGCGCGAAGCCGGCGCGCCCCGGGTGATGCAGGGTGCGCTGTGCAGCGAGTGCGGCAACTTCACGGTGATCCGCAAGGACGGCTGCGACTTCTGCAGCGCCTGCGGCGCGGTCGGCAGTTGCGGCTGAGGTTCCGTGCAACATCAAGCGGAGTCAGTACTAGCGCTGTTCAATCTCGGCAATGCTCTGCAGCAGCGCGGCAGCCTCGAAGAGGCAGCCGCTTGTTACCGACAAGCGATCGCGCTCGACCCCGACTATGCCCTGGCCCACAATAATTTGGCCGTGGCGCTGATGGCACAGGGCCGCTTGGATGAAGCGGTCGCCAGCTTCGCGCAAGCGCTGCTCCTCGCACCCGACTACGCCGAGGCGCACAACAACCTCGGCGTCGCGCTCAAGCGACAAAAGCGCCTGGACGAGGCGATCGCCTGCTATCACCGGGCGCTGGCGATCAATCCCGGTTACGCCAAGGCCATGCTGAATCTCGGCTCCGCCTATCTTCTGAAGAAGGATTACGCGCCGGCATTGCAATGGAGTCAGGCATCGCTTGCCATCGACCCGGATCAGGTGGAAGCCAACCAGAACATCGCGGCGATCATGCTCGAAGCCGGACGTCTGGACGAAGCGCAGCAGTATCGTGATCGCGCCTACCGCAAGCAGGCGATCTTCATCGACCTCGCGCCCAACCGGAAGAGGACGGTGCTGTTATTGTGGGCCGCGGCAAAGGGCAATGTCCCGATTGAATTCCTGTTCCCGGCGCAAACCAATACCCTCATCACCTGGATGATGGAATACGCCACGGAAGACCAGGCACGCTCGTTGCCGAACTACGATTTGGTGTTCAATGCCATCGGCGACAGTGACGTGGCCGGGCCGACCACAGCGACGGTGGCGCGCTTTCTCCTCGACTGCCGCAAACCGGTGCTCAATCATCCCGCCGCGGTAGCGCGCACGGCGCGCAACCAGATACCGGCCCTATTCGCTCCGATCGCCGATACGCTGGTGCCCCTGACGCTGCGTCTCGATCCGAAAGACTTCAAGAAACGGCTGCTGACGCTGCCCGGCGTGCGCCTGCCGGTTCTGGTCAGGCCCAGCGGCTCGCACGGCGGCGATCACCTGATCAAGCTCGAGTCGGAACAGGAATTGACCGATCTCGTTGCCTGGAACGCCGACTGCTATTACGCCACCAACTACCACGACTATCGCTCCGACGACGGTTATTTTCGCAAGTACCGGATGGTGTTCATCGACCGGCAAGCCTATCCCTATCATCTGGCCATCGGTGAGCGCTGGCTGCTCCATTACGAGACCGCGGGGATGCTCGGAGAAGCCTGGAAAAGAGCCGAAGAGGCCATGTTCCTGGAGGATCCCGGCGGCGCAATCGGGCCGCAGGCGATGGCTGCCGTCGAGGCTATCGGGCGCAAGCTTGATCTCGATTACTGCGGTCTCGATTTCTCCGTCCTGCCCGACGGTCGGGTGCTGGTATTCGAGGCCAATGCCACCATGCTGGTGCATCCGGAAGCGGGACAGGACGTCCTCCACTTCAAGAATCCCTATATACAACGCATCTTCGATGCCTTCGATGCGTTATTGACCCGTCGGATTTCAGCCGCTTGATTCGAGCGCCGCACGCAATGCCTTGAAGGGCAGCAGCACGCAGCCGTGACGGCTGGGGTGGCTGCTCACCGGCACGAATGCCTCCAGCTCTTTCCAGGCCGGCGGCGGCGGCGCGGCGGCGGTCAGCATCGCCTCCAGCGCCGCGGCGACATCGTCCATCTCCGCTCGGCTGCGGCCCGGCGCGCGCAGCGCGACCAGCGAAGCGGCGGCGCGGCACAAGAGACAGGCGCGGGTCTCGTGGGCGATCGCCGCGATCACGTCGCCTTCCAGCCGAACCGTCAAGGAAATCCGGTCGCCGCATAAGGGATTGTCGAGCCGGGCACTGCCGTCGGGATGCTCCAGCCTGCCGCTGCCGTGGCCGGCTGCCGCCAGCGCCTTGATCGCCTGCTGATAGATGGTCTCGCTCACGACAGGACTTTCAGCGCGTGTTCGAGTCCATTCAGAAAGGCATCGACATCGGCGAGGTCGTTGTAGAGTGCGATGCTCGCCCGGGTCGCGCCCTCGGATCCCAGCGCCGCGAGCAGCGGCTGGGCGCAATGGTGGCCGCCGCGCAGGGCAACGCCCCGCTCGCCCAGCACCTGGCAGACATCGTGGGGATGAACGCCCTTGACCTCGAAGGAGACGATGGGCAGGCGCGCATCGAGGTCATCCGGACCGATCAGCCGCACCGCCGGGAAGCAGGCCAGACCTTCGAGCAAGTGCGCCAGCAGCGCAGACTCGTAGCGATGGATCTCGGCCCAGGGCAGCGTCATCATCCAATCGACCGCCGCGCCCAGGCCGACTGCCTGGCCGACCGGCGGGGTTCCGGCTTCGAAGCGTGCGGGCGGCGGGGCGAAGCTCAGCGTTTCCAGCGACACCGTCCCCACCATGCCGCCACCGGTGAGGAAGGGCGGCAGCGCATCGAGAACGGCGCTCTTGGCCCACAACACGCCGACCCCGGTCGGGCCGAAACATTTGTGGCCGGAGAAGGCGTAGAAATCCGCCCCCAGCGTCTGCACGTCCACCGGCCCGTGCTGCACTTGTTGCGCCCCGTCGAGCAGGACCTTGGCGCCCACGGCGCGGGCCGCCGCGACCGCTGCCTCGACGTCGCTCACCGCACCGGTGACGTTGGAACAGTGGGTGAGCGCGATCAGCTTGCAGCGTTCCGTGACCAGGCCGGCCAGGGACGCGCTGGCGATGCGGCCGTTGGGCAATACCGGCAGGATCCGCAGCCGGATGCCGGCACGGTCGCGCAAACGCAGCCAGGGGACGAAGTTGCTGTGGTGCTCGGCGGCGGAGAGCAGCACCTCGTCGCCAGGCTTGAGCGTCGCACCGAAGCTGTAGGCCACCAGGTTCAGCGCCGCCGTCGCTCCCGAAGTGAACACCACCTCGTCGCGGGACGGGGCATTGAGAAAGTGCGCCACCCGTTGCCGCGCTTGCCCGTAGGCCAGTGTCGCCGCCTCGGCCAGCCGGTAAGGGCTGCGGTGCACGTTCGCCCGGCTCGACTCCTGACCGACCATGGCACCGAGCGCCTGACGATGGATCTGGCTGGTTGCGGCGTTGTCCAGATAATGGCAGGGCGGCGCCTCAGAGGCGTAGAAGGGAAACTGCTCGCGCAACGCTGGTGCGCTGCTCACCGCCGCTCCAGCGCCGCGAGCGCGTCGGGGGTATCCACATCGGCGAAGATCGCATCGCCGGGGATGCTGACCGATGTCACCTGGTCGGCGTGGCGCTCAAGCAGGCTGCGAGCGCCGACATCACCGGTGAGGGCGCACATTTCGGCGAAGTACCGGCGCGGCCACAGGACCGGATTGCCGCGCCGGCCACCGCTCTCCGGCACGACGATCGACGGCTGATCCGGCGCGTAAGCCGCCAGCATCCGGTCGATCTGTCCGGCGGTGATTTCCGGCATGTCGCCCAGCATCACCAGCACGGCGTCCAGATCCTGCGGCATGGCCTTCAGACCGCAGCGCAGCGAGCTCGACATGCCCTGGCCGAAGGCCGGGTTGTGGGTGAAGGAAACGGGACGTTCGGCCAGCGCCGCCTCCACCAGCTCGGCCTCGAACCCGGTGACCACCATGACCTGTGCGCAGCGCGAGGCACAGGCGGCATCGACCGCCCGCACCAGTAGCGGGACGCCCGCCGTCGGACACAGCAGCTTGTTCACGCTGCCCATCCGGGTCGAACGTCCGGCGGCCAGGATCAGGGCGCCGATACGGGGGGCCTTCTCCTCGCCCTCGTCTACCGGACTGCGGATCAGACCGCCGACGCCCATACTCATGACATCGCTGCCGCTGACCGGAATCTTGGCCAGCAGCCGCTGCAGCAGCCAATCGAAGCCGTTGGTCCGCCGCGAGCGCGCGCAGCCCGGAAGGTTGATCACCGGCAGCATTCCGATGCGGGCGAGCAACAGCATGTTGCCGGGCTCGACGGGCATGCCGAAATGGCTGATCTCGCCGCCGAGCGCGACGATGGCCGCCGGCACCACGTCGCCGCGGTCCTTGGTGACGGCGGCGCCGGAGACCAGGATCAGCTCGCATCCGGCCGCCAGCGCCTGCGCGAGCGCGGCGCTAATGGCGCCGCTCTGGTGCGGACAGCGCAGTTCCAGCGCGAGATGGCTCCCCAGGTCTTCGAGGCGTTGCCTGGTGACGGCGAGCGTCTTGTCGAGAATGCCGGGCGTGGTCGCGGACGATTCGCTCATGATCAAGGCCACCCGGTGGGGCACCAGGGGCGCCAGGCGCAAGGGTGGCGAAGCGACGGCGAGCAAGTCGCGGCAGGCGGCAATCCGGCTTTGCCTGACGGCGTAGGGAATGATCTTGACGGTGGCCACCACCTGCCCTTTGCGGACCGGCGCGTAAGGCGACAGCGTCCCGATGGTGATGGCTTCGTCGACGTGATTCAGGCGGTCGATGACGCCGCCATCGACGATGACGATGCCCGAGTGCTGCGCGTGGAGATTGCAGCGACCGGCATGAGCGGCCCGCGGCGCCAGATGCGCGCTGGCCAGCAGCGCCGCGATGGCGCTTGCCGCCTGATTTTCGGCGAGGTCGTCGGGTTCGAGACGGGCCCCCGAAACCATCGTCACACCAGCGGCGGCGAGCAGTTCGAGATCGGCGGCAGAGAGGCTGCGGCCCTTCTTGAAAGTGGCTGCCGGCAGCCTGAGGGTGTGCGCCAGCAGCACCCCTTCCGCCTCATCGCGCGGGAAATCGCCGAAGATCATGCGCCTGCCTGGTATTTGACCTGGACGATTTGCGCCAGGACTGCCACGGCGATCTCGGCCGGAGAGCGGCCGCCGAGATCGAGCCCGACGGGCGCATGGATGCGCGAGATCTGTTCGCCCGCGCCTTGCTCGCTCAGGCGAGCGCATCGCTGTGCATGGGTGCGGCGGCTGCCCAGCGCGCCGATGTAGAAGGCCGGGCTGGCCAGTGCCGCGAGCAGCGCCGGATCGTCCAGCTTGGGGTCGTGGGCCAGGGTGACCACCGCTGTTTGCGCATCGGGCGCAAGCCTCGCCATGGCCTCGTCCGGCCACTCGTCGCTGAGCGCGACGCCCGGGAATCGATCCGCATTGGCAAAGGCGCTCCGCGGGTCGATGACGGTCACGGCAAAACCCGCCATGGCTGCCATCGGTGCCAGGAACTGGGCGATATGCACGGCGCCGACCGCGAGCAGCCGGGAGGGCAGCGCATAAACGCGGACGAACAGGCTGGGGTCGGCATCGAGCGGGCCGCTGCGATCGGCCAGCAGGCGGGCGGCGATCTCTTCAAGCTGTGCGGGCGTCAGCGCCAGATCGCCGGCACAGCGCCCGCCGGCAACCACCGATTGGCAGCCGTCGGCGATGCGGGTCACCAGTGCGCAGGACGCTCGCGCCTGGCGTGCGGCCAGCAGCCGATCGAAGATGTCGGCTCTCATCCGATGCGCTCCACATAGACTTCCACCCTGCCGCCGCAAGCCAATCCCACTTCCCAAGCCCGTTCGTCGCTGACGCCGAACTCGAGCAGCCTCGGTCTGCCGTCTGCGATCGCCGCTCTTGCCTCCTGGATGACGGCGCCCTCGATGCAGCCGCCGGATACGGAGCCGAAGAATGCGCCGGTCTCATCGACGGTGAGATGGCTGCCGGCCGGGCGCGGCGACGAGCCCCAGGTGCGCACCACCGTGGCCAGCGCCACGCCGTGGCCGGAGCGCTGCCACGCCAGGATGTGGTCGAAAATATCGTCGGTCTCTGCTGCCATGTAGCGCTCTCCGATAGCGGCCCGGGATCGAAGCCGGGCCCGTTCGCGTCAGTCTACCCTCTCCCGGGCTCTCGGCGCACGGGCCCGGCCAGCGCCCGCTCGACGAAATCCAGCCGGTCCTGGCCCCAGTATCCTTCGCCTTCCACCCGGTACCAGGGTGCGCCGAAGACGTTCGCCGCGATCGCCTCGTCGGTGAAGCGCTCGTAGTGCGCCTGGATGTCGGCGCTCTGCGATTCCTGCAGCAGAGCGCCGCCGTCGTAGCCGCAGGCCGAGGCGATGGCGGTCAGGGTGTCGGCATCCGCGATGTTCCTGTCCTCGACCCAAAGGGCGCGCATGATCGCGCCGGTGAGATCGAGCGCAGCCCGGTTGCCGCGCTCGAGTTGGCCGGCGATGATCAGCTTGGCGGCGGCGTCGGGCGTCACGGGAAAGAATTTCGGTTGCAGCTTGAGGGGAAGCCCGAGATGGGCGCTCCAGCGCGTCAGCTCCAGCAGGCGGTAAGCCTGCCGTTGCGGCGCGCGCTTGGGTAGCGGCAAGCCGCCCGAGACGCCGAATATCCGGCCGAAATCGCAAGGCCTGATGACGATCTCCGCGCCATGGCGCTGTGCCATGGCGACGAAACGATCATGTCCGAGGTAGGCATAGGGCGATTGCGGTGCAAAGTAATACTCACAGATGTGGGTCATGAATGGCTCCGAAGGGGCATGACGATGGGCCAGGCGCTCGTTGGCACCGGCACCTCGCTTCGCGGCTGTCGATTCTACGCGAACGGCGCCGGTCGACGTGCCACGCGCCGGGTCCGGCGGGCTGGGCGGGCAAATTCTTGGTATGATTCGGCCTCGTCGTGGCTCGTTCATCCGCCCTAATGGCGGCGGTCAACGCGCCTTTTTATAACTCTCCGGCTGTTCATCAAAGAAATGGCATTGATCGTTCAAAAGTATGGCGGTACCTCCGTCGGCACACCCGAGCGCATCAAGAACGTCGCCCGGCGCATCGCGCGTTGGCACAGGCAGGGGCATCAACTGGTGGTGGTCGTCTCCGCCATGAGCGGCGAGACTAACCGGCTGATTGCGCTGGCGAAGGAGATCCAGGCCAGCCCCGACCCGCGCGAGCTCGATGTCGTGATGTCGACCGGCGAACAGGTCACCATCGGCCTGCTGGCCATGGCCTTGAAGGAGATCGGCCTGTCGGCCAGGAGCTACACCGGCGCCCAGGTGAAGATCCTCACCGACAGCGCGTACACCAAGGCTCGCATCCTCAGCATCGACGAACGGGCGATGCGCACGGATCTCGACCACGGCGCCATCGTCATCGTCGCCGGTTTCCAGGGCATAGACCAGGACGACAATCTCACCACGCTCGGCCGCGGCGGCTCCGACACCACCGGCGTAGCGCTGGCGGCTGCGCTCCGGGCCGACGAGTGCCAGATCTACACCGACGTCGACGGCGTCTACACCACCGACCCGCGCATCGTGCCGGAAGCGCGCCGCCTTGACACCGTCACCTTCGAGGAAATGCTGGAGATGGCGAGTCTCGGCTCGAAGGTGCTGCAGATCCGTTCGGTGGAATTCGCCGGCAAGTACAAGGTCAAGCTGCGCGTGCTCTCCAGCCTGGGCGATCCCGACGAGAGCGAAGGGCCGGGCACGCTGATTACATTCGAGGAGGCCTCCCCCATGGAACAACCGATCATCTCCGGCATCGCCTTCAATCGTGACGAAGCCAAGCTCACGGTACTCGGCGTGCCCGACCGCCCCGGCATCGCCTATCAGATCCTGGGGCCGATCGCCGAAGCCAACATCGACGTCGACATGATCATCCAGAACGTCGGCCACGATGGCACCACCGACTTTTCCTTCACCGTCAATCGCAGCGACTACGCCCGCGCGCTTGCGATCCTGGAAACGGTCAAGCAGCACATCGAGGCCCGCGCGATCACCGGCGACAACAAGATCTGCAAGGTCTCCGCGGTCGGCGTCGGCATGCGCTCGCATCCGGGCATCGCCAGCAAGACCTTCCGCACCCTGGCGGAAGAGGGCATCAACATCCAAATGATCTCGACCTCGGAGATCAAGATATCGGTGGTGGTCGATGAGAAATACCTTGAGCTCGCCGTCCGCGTGCTGCACCGGGCCTTCGATCTGGACAAGGCCAGCGCCTGAGTTTGCGGCTTGATTTGACCCCGGTTGGCGGAGCGGGTAACATCCCCGGCCTCAGGAGACGTGGCCGAGAGGTCGAAGGCACTCCCCTGCTAAGGGAGCATCCGGGCAAAACCTGGATCAAGGGTTCGAATCCCTTCGTCTCCGCCAGAGCTTCCTCGACTGGCGCTTGAGGAAAATGCAACGTGTCTCTATAATGCGCTTTCGTTTTTGCGCCCGTAGCTCAGATGGATAGAGTACTTGGCTACGAACCAAGGAGTCGGGAGTTCGAATCTCTCCGGGCGCACCAAAAATAAAGGGGTTGGCGAAAGCCGACCCCTTTTCTTAACTGCGCCTGTGGCGCATCCGTTTCAGTCCGGACTCACAGCATTTCGATCACCCATTTGGTCACCGTCCCGGTCGCGTGGGCGCATTGTCGTCCGCGGGCGGCGTCGAACGCCTGGTACTCCTCGGCGTTCCACATATCGTAGGTTCGCCCGGTGAATTTTTCCTGCAACTGCTGGCAGGTCACACCGCCGAATTCCTGACGGAACTTGTCGGTCAACTGCCGGGCCTTCTTGAAGTTGTTGAGGTAACGGCCACGGTCGAGCTTGTCGCGGTCCCGGCCATACCTGACGCTCAATGCCATTAGCCCCCCGGTCAGGGCACCGCACGCACCCTCCCCCATCAACCCACCGCCACCCGACAAGCCATGACTGGCCTTGATTGTCTGGTCATCGACGATACCGACGGTCTCCTGGATCGTGGCGAGAACGCACTGTGGGCAGCAGCCGTAATCCAGCTCATAACGCATGGCTTTGTCATACGCCTGTTCCCCCAGCAACTGCCTCCGATCATTTTCCATGGCACGCCCCGTTTGAATATTAGATATTATTAATATAACATTTTTACTGCTGCTGAAGTGGCCCAGGCTGCGTCCGTTCCGAGCCACGGCTCTGGAGCGTGTATATAATCGAATCAGAATAAAACCATCGCTCCAGCAGGAGCTCACCGATGACAGGAGGAACCCGCCCATGAGTCCGCCGCTCCCAATTGCGGTCCGCGAGCAATTTCGCGCACAGTGTTTCAGCAAAGTCTGGACCCAGGAGTTAAACGAGGTTTTCGCCGATGTGGCGCCTTACTACGACCGTGCCAACCAGTTCGCCAGCTTCGGCATGTGGAACCGGCTGCTCGACAGCTTCATGGCGATGGTCGAGGTCCATCCGAATGAACGGACGCTGGACGTTTGCGCCGGCACCAACGCCATCGGCATCGCGCTCTTGCGGCGCGAGCCGAGCCTGGAGGTGCATGCCATGGATCGCAGTGCTGCGATGCAGGAGGTCGGCCGCCAGCGCGCCAGCGCCCAGGGCTTGCACATCGACAGCGTGATCGGCGACGTGCATGTCCTGCCTTTTCCCGACAATCATTTCGACGTGGTAACGCTGCAGTTCGCCTCGCGCCACCTGCGTGTCGCAGATGTATTCACCGAGATCCACCGCGTACTCAAACCGGAGGGACGCTTTTTCCACAGCGACATGCTGCGCCCAGCCAACCCGCTGGTCGAGAAGATCTATTACGCCTATTTGCGCGCCTGCCTGTCCTTGACTGGTCTGATGTTCGGGAGCAGTCAGGCGGCTCACAACTGCAAGAAATATTTCGTCGATGCCTTGGAGCTGTTCTATTCGGCCGACGAACTATCCGAAGTGCTGCGCGAGCTGGGTTTCCGCGCAGTTACCGCCAAGACGGTACTGGCCGGCACCATCGGCTTTCACCGCGCCGTCAAGCCGGCAGCCGGCTAAAGGACAGACAGCTTGCCTCGCTTGCGGCTCTCAAAGACGCTCCCTTTCCGTGGTTGCGAGCGAAGTGCGGCAAGCTTCCCGATCAGAGACCTTTGTGCGTGCCGTCGCACAGTGCGCCGGTCTTGCTTTGCTTGCAGCCGCAGAAATAGACCGTCTTGCTTTCTTCCGCGGTGAACTTGGCCGGGGTGAAGTCGCTGCCCTTGTGGCTGCCGTCGCAGAACGGCTGCGACTTGCTGTTGCCGCAGGAACACCAGTAGTAATCCTTGCCCTTCTCGACTTCGACAGCGAACGGGGTCTTGGCGGCGATCGTCGGTTTGCTCATGAGTGCCTCTTCTCGAACGGGATTGAAAAGCCCCTGTAGCAGGGGAAACGCTGGGACAAATAGTAGTCCTAGTTAGAACCACTGTCAAAATGACGGCTCGCAGCGCGTAGAATCGCGCCTTTTCGGCGATCGATCATGTGGTTCAAAAACCTTACTCTCTATCGTGTCCCGGACTGGCAGATCTCCGCCGGCAAACTCGAGGCGGCACTCGCACGCCAGGCTTTCCAGGGCTGCGGCCAGATGGACATGGAGAGCCGTGGCTGGGTAGCTCCGAGGGGTGAGGGCGATGCCTTGGTCCATGCGCTCGGCCGGCAGCTCCTGATCGCGCTTTGCGTCGAGCAAAAGCTCTTGCCCGCGGCGGTCATCACCCAGTATGCCAAGGCCCGCGCCGAGGAGATCGAGGCGCAGCAGGGCTCGAAGCCCGGCCGCAAACAGCTGCGCGAGATCAGGGAGCGGATCGCCGATGAACTGCTGCCGCGGGCATTCACGCGCCGTCGCGTCACTCACGCCTGGATAGACCCGGTCAATGGCTGGCTAGTCATCGACGCCGCGAACCAGGCCCGTGCCGAGGAAGTTCTCGAAGCGCTGCGCAAGTCCCTCGATGAATTGCCGCTCGCCCTGGTCAATACCCGCTTGTCGCCGATGTCGGCGATGACCGCCTGGCTCGCAGCCAACGAAGCGCCGGCCGGCTTCACCATCGATCGTGACTGCGAGATGCTGGCGCCCGGTGACGAGAAGGCCACGGTACGTTACCTTCGCCATCCGCTCGAGGCGCAGGAAGTCCGCGCGCACATCGAGGAGGGAAAGCAGGTGACCAAGCTGGCGCTGACCTGGAACGAGCGGATTTCCTTCCTGCTGCACGAGAACCTGCAGGTCAAACGGCTGGCCTTCCTGGACATCCTCAAGGAGCAATCCGAACATAACGTGGAAGCCGCCGGCGAGCAATTCGACGCCGACTTCGCGATCATGGCCGGGGAGCTCGCCCGCTTCCTGCCCGAACTCGTCACAGCACTCGGCGGCATCGAGGACCAAGCATCATGAACGCAGCTTCGGTGCTGATCATCGGCGCTTCGCGCGGACTCGGCTTGGGGCTGGCGGCCGAGTTCGTCGCGCGCGGCTGGCACGTGGTGGCCAGCGTCCGTCAGCCCGCCCAGGCCGAGGCCCTCAGGGCGCTTGCTTCCGCAAATCCGGGCCAGCTTGCGATCGAGACCGTGGACATCGACCGGCGGGAACAGGTCGTGGCGCTTGGCGAGCGCCTGGCGGGGAGGACTTTCGACATCGTGTTTGTCAATGCCGGCATCATGGGGCCGAAGCACCAGCGCGCGGAAGAGGCCACCCGGGAAGAGATCGGGCAGTTGTTCACGACCAATGCCATCGCCCCGGTCGCCCTGGCGCGTCTGTTTCTCGACCGGATCCGGCCGCAGGGCGGCGTCCTGGCTTTCATGAGCTCGCGACTGGGCAGCGTCGGCGATAACGTCGAGGGCGGCACCGAGCTCTACCGGGCGAGCAAGGCGGCGCTCAATTCGCTCACCCGCGGGCTCGCCGCCGAACTGCGTGATCGGCCGATCACCGTGCTCTCGCTGCACCCCGGCTGGGTCAGGACAGACATGGGCGGCGCATCCGCACCGCTCGACGTGGCCACCAGCACGCGCGGCCTGGTCGACGTGGTGATCGGGCGGCGTGGCAGCCGCAGGCATGTCTTTCTGGATTATTCCGGTGCCGAGATCCCGTGGTGATGCTCGGGGACTCGCGCCGAACGGCGTCAATCGAGAACGGCGCTCAGACCTGCATATTCATGATGTTCTGGTAAGCAGAAACCAGCTTGTTGCGCACCTGCACCATCTGCTGGAAGGAAAGATTGGCCTTTTGCAGATTGATCATCACGTCCTGGAGATTGACGTTGCTGTTGCCGGAGGCGAAGTCCTGGGTCATCTGCTGCGCCGACTGCTGGGCCTGACTGACCTGATCGATGGCGCTCTTCAAGGCCTGGCTGAAATCGGCACCGCCAGCGGCATTGGCCGCTTGCGGCGACTTCCCGCCGGCCAGGGCGGAGGTCGAACGCAATTCGGCCAACATTGAATCGAGTTGTCTTGTATCAATCGCCATGGTCGATCTCCCAGGCCGGTTCAGATATGCCTTTTTTCATTCTATTCTAATAGCAATCGACGTGCCAGAAAAGAACGGACGACGTTCACCCGCCCTCGCCCAACCAGCCCTCCTCGCGGTACTGCTTCAGTTTGTAGCGCAGCGTGCGCTCGGAAATACCCAGTTTCTCCACCGCCTTGAGGCGCGAGCCGCCCACGGCGGCCAGCGTGTCCAGTATGTGCTGGCGCTCGAGATCCTTGATGTTGGCGGAAACCTCCGCCCCTTCGGCAGAGGCTTCCGCTGCCGAAACTGGCTGCGCGCCGGCAGCGAACATCAAGTGCTCGGCCTCGATCAGCTCGGCTGGCGCCAGGATCAGCGCGCGCTGGACGATATTCTCGAGCTCGCGCACGTTGCCGGGCCAGGCATGCGCGGCAAGTATTGCCTCGGCAGCGGCGGCAAGCCTTGCCGGCCGGGCCGACCGGCCGCCGTGCAGCGCCAGGAAATGCCGCGCCAGCGGCACAATGTCGCCGCGCCGCTGGCGTAGCGCCGGAATCTGCAGGGGAAAGACGTTGAGGCGATAGTAAAGATCCTCGCGGAAACCGCCGTCCCTGACCTCCAGGGCCATGTCCCGGTTGCTGGTGGCGAGCACGCGGATGTCCAGCGCCACCGGCTTCTTGCCGCCGACGCGCTCCACCTCGCGCTCCTGCAGCACGCGCAGCAGCTTGGCCTGCAGCGCCAGCGGCATCTCGGAGATCTCGTCGAGCAGCAAGGTACCGCCGCCCGCCTGTTCGAACTTGCCGGCCTGCGCCGTCTGCGCCCCGGTGAAGGCGCCCTTCTCGTAGCCGAACAGCGTTGCCTCCAGCAGGTTGTCCGGGATCGCCGCGCAGTTGATCGCGACGAACGGTCCCTTGGCGCGCGCCGACTGCTCGTGGATATAGCGCGCGAACACCTCCTTGCCGGTGCCCGATTCGCCGGTGAGCAGCACCGTGGCATCGGTCTTGGCCACGCGCGCCGCCAGAAGCAGCACCTCCCGCGTCAGCGGATCCTCGACCACCATGCCCTCGCCAATCGGCGCGGTGGCATAGCGGACAATCTGGTCGAGCAGCGCTTTGGGCTCGAAGGGTTTGAGCATGAAGTCGCAGGCGCCGCCCTTCATCGCTGCTACGGCGCGATCGACGTCGCCGAAGGCGGTCATCAGCAGCACCGGCAGGCGCGGGTCGCGGGCGCGAATTTCGGCGAGCAGACCGAGGCCGTCCATGGGCGCCATGCGCAGGTCTGAGATCACCATGTTGAACGGCGTGCGCGCGATCAAATCGAGCGCCTCGTGCCCACCGGCCGCACCCTGAACGGTATGGCCGGCGGCCTCCAGGGTGATGGCGAGCGCATCGCGCAGGGCATCGTCGTCTTCGACGACCAGTATGTTCAGAGGTTCAGGCATGTTCTTTCGCGTCATTGACGATCGTCGCCTGCAGGGACAGCGGCAGCGTGACCACGAATTCGCTGCCGCCGGCCGGGTCGGAAGTCGCCTCGATGTTGCCGCCGTGGGCGCGGGCCACACCACGGGCGATCGCCAGCCCCAGTCCGGTGCCCTCGTTGCGGGTGGTGAAAAACGGCTCGAACAGCCGCGCCACGGTGGTTGCGGACATCCCCGGACCGTTGTCCTTAATACTGAAGGCCAGCGTCTCTTCGGTGCGCCGCACCGTCAGTTCGACCGCGCCGTCGGCCACGCTGGCCGCCGCCTGCAGCGCGTTGTCGAGCAGATTGGTGAGCGCCCCGAAGAGCGCCTTGCGGTTGCCGGTGTACTGCATCTCGCCGGTCCCGTCCGAATCGCCACGCACGCAGAAGGCCACTTGGCGGACACGCGCCAGCGGTTCGATGGTCTGGCGCAGTTCCTGCAGCAGATCGGCGACGAGCAGCGGTTCGCGACCGAGCACCTCGCCCCGGGCGAAGAGCAGCATGTCCTGGATCAGACGCTCCAGGTGCTTCAAGCGCGCCACCGCCTTCTGTGCGATGGCGATGCGGCTGGCTGCGGGCAGCTCTGGGTTTTCCAGATTGGCGGTATAGAGCAGCGCCGCGGCCAGCGGCGTGCGCAACTGGTGCGCGAGCTGCGCCGCCATCTCGCCCATCGCCGCCAGGCGCTCGTGGCGCTCGGCCTGCGCCTTCAGGCGATGCGCCTCGGTGATGTCATTGAGCAGCACGATGCGGCCGCCGGCGGAGTCGAGCGGCGTCACGGTCACCGCGACGCGGCGCTTTTTCGCCGCCAGGTACTCCCCCGGCGTATCATCGGCGTCTAGCTTCTCCCGCTCGATCGCTTGCCAAGCCTTACCCGGCAGGCCGGTGCCGAGGATCATTTCGGCGGCGGGATTGGACTGGGACACGCAGCCTTCGGCATCGAGCACCACCACGCCGGCTGGCAGGGCCGACAGCAGCAGCGACAGGCGTTCGGTCAATGCCGCCTTCTCCTGATACTGCTGGCGCAAAGCGCCGTTGGCCGCAGCGAGTTCACCGGTGAGCGCCGCCACCTGTGCTTGCAGGCCGGTGTAGGCGGTAGACAGCTCCTCCGATGCCTGGTTGAAGATTCGGAAGGCTTCGGCCAGGCTTTCCGGCTCGTTCTCGGTGGATCGTGGGTCTTGGCTCATGGTCTGGAAGAATTGCCTGTGCCCGATGATGGCAGATTCGAAGTGGCGAGACAAGACAGCCGGATGTACCGGGAATAAAAGGCGAAATACCTGTCAAAAACGCCTGTTTTTCTCGGACAAGTCCCGGGGGGCGAGGGCATAATTGGGCAAGGGCCATAATTAGGCGACCACAGGATTACCCATACATGGCGAGCGCGGAACAGGCAACGACAATCCCACTATCCTTGCAGGCGTTCAACCGCCTGAGCATGAGCCAGAAGCTCGGCGCCATGGTCGTGGTCGCCCTGTCCGTCGCTCTGCTGGCCGGCACCTGGCTGTGGAGCCGGTCGATCGATTACAGCGTGCTGTTTTCCAACGTCTCGGACCGCGACGGCGGCGACATCATTGCCTCGCTGCAGCAGATGAACGTGCCCTACAAGTTCTCCGAACACGGCAGCGCAATTCTCGTTCCCGCCACCCAGGTCCATGAAACCCGCTTGAAACTCGCCTCGCAAGGACTGCCCAAGGGCGGTCTGGTCGGTTTCGAGGTGTTGGATAACCAGAAACTCGGTGCCAGCCAGTTCCTCGAACAGGTCAACTACCAGCGCGCCCTGGAGGGCGAGCTGGCGCGCACCGTCCAGTCGCTCGCCGCGGTGCGCGGCGCCCGCGTGCATCTGGCCATACCCAAGCAGTCGGCCTTCGTGAGCGACGAGCAGAAGCCGACCGCCTCGGTGCTGGTCTATCTGCAGCCCGGACGCACGCTCGATCCCAGCCAGATCTCCGGCATCGTGCACCTCGTCTCGTCCGCGGTGCCACAACTTGCGCCGGAGAACGTCAGCGTCATCGACGGCAACGGCAACCTGATTTCCCAGTCGCGGGACCCGCTGCGCGACGCGGGTCTCGACCCGAGCCAGTTGAAATACGAACACGAGGTGGAGGCGGGCTACGCCAAGCGCATCGAGACCATCCTCGAGCCCTTCGTCGGCACTGGCAACGTGCGCGCCCAGGTCACCGCCGATCTCGACTTTTCCCAGACCGAGCAGATGGCGGAGAGCTACCAGCCCAATCCGGCGCCAAACACCGCGATCCGCAGCGAACAGACGAGCGAGACCGGCAGGGTCAGCCCCGGTGCCACCGGCGTGCCCGGCGCGCTCTCCAACCAGCCGCCGGTGCCGGCGACCGCGCCGCTCACCACCCCGCCAGCAACGGGCACCGGCCAGCCCGGGGGGCAAGCGGGGAACTTCAACAAGAACGCCACCATCAACTACGAGCTGGACAAGACCATCAAGCACACCAAGGGCGTGCCAGGTTCAATCAAGAGGCTCTCGGTCGCGGTCGTCGTCAATTACAAGAATTCGCCACCAGACAGGAATGGTAAGATCAAATCGACGCCACTCTCCGCCGCAGAGATGAAGCAGATCAATGATCTGGTGCACGAGGCGATGGGCTATTCCAAGGAGCGCGGCGATACGGTCAATGTGGTCAACACCTCATTTACGCCCAGCACCGCCGAGAAGGAGGCGATTCCCCAAATACCTCTATGGAAGGATCCGGAGATTCTCGCCATGGCCCAGGAAGGAATCAAGTATCTGCTGCTGGGCATAGTCGCGCTGCTGCTCTGGAGCCGGGTGGTGAAACCGCTACTGGGTAACCTGCTGCAGCCGCCAGTCGCTCTGGAAGCGGCCGGACCGGCGGCGTTGGTGGCGACCGAGGACCGCGAGACGCAGATCCAGCACATGGCCTATGACGCCAAGCTGGCCAGCGTGCGCGACCTGGCCAAAACCGATCCCAAGGCGGTCGCCAACGTCATCAAGGAATGGTCGGGCGCCAGCAATGAGTGACGGCATCGAGAAGAGCGCGATCCTGCTGCTCTCCCTCGGCGAGAACGAGGCTGCCGAAGTGCTGAAACACCTGGAGCCGCGCGAGGTACAAAAAGTCAGCAAGGCGATGTCGCAGTTGAAGGCGGTGTCGCACGAGAAAGTCGAGGAGGTCCTGGACGATCTGCGCCGGCACACCGAGAAGGGCGGCTCGATGTCGGTGGATGAAAACATGCTGCGCTCGATGTTGATCAAGGCGCTCGGCGACGACCGCGCCGCCAACCTGATTTCGCGCATCATGTCGGGCAGCGAGACGGCCGGTTTCGATGGCCTGAAGTGGTTAGACGCCTCGACCATCGCCGAACTCATCCGCAACGAACATCCGCAGATCATCGCCACGATCCTCGCCCACCTGGAGTTCGATCAGGCCGGCGATATCCTCAAGCATTTCCCCGAACGACTGAGGAACGACGTATTGCTGCGCATCGCCACCATCGACGGCGTCCAGCCCGAGGCGCTGCACGAACTGAACGAAGCGCTGACCCGGCTGCTGTCGGGCTCAGCGAGCGTCAAGAAGACCAGCCTGGGCGGCGTCCGCCATGCCGCGGAAATTCTCAATTTCGTCGGCCAGGCGGTGGAAACGTCGATCATCGACAATGTCCGCGAGTACGATCCGGATCTCGCCCAGAAGATCCTCGACGAAATGTTCGTGTTCGAAAATCTGCTCGACATCGACGACCGCGGCATCCAGTTGCTGCTGCGCGAGATCCAGTCCGATTCGCTGATCCTGGCACTGAAGGGTGCCTCCGAAGCGCTGCGTGAAAAGATCTTCAAGAACATGTCCTCCCGCGCCTCGGAGATGCTCCGCGAGGATCTCGAAGCGAAAGGCCCGGTGCGCCTGTCCGAGGTCGAGGCCGAGCAGAAGGAAATCCTCAAGGTGGCGCGACGCCTCGCCGACGAAGGCCAGATCGTGCTCGGCGGTGGCGGCGAAGACCAATTCGTCTGAGCGGCGGCGCCGTGCGTACCAGACCCATGGCAAATCCCATCCCGCTGCGGAGCGGGGCGACATCCCGTAGAATCCGGCCATGAATTCGGAAGTCGATAAGGGCAAGCTGTCCGCCTGGGAACGCTGGGAAATGGCCAGCCTCGACGGTCCCGAGGCAGACCCGCGGCATCAGGACGCGCCTGTCCTGGCGCCGGAGATGGCCCTGCCAACGGCACAAGAGATCGAGCAGATTCGCCTGACGGCGCACCAGGAAGGTTTCCAGCGGGGTCACCAGGACGGCTATCGCGCGGGGCAGGCGCAGGCCCGCACCGAAGGCCAGCAACTGGCCGCCCTGGCGGTCGAGCTCGACCGGGCGCTGGTGCAATTCGACCAGCAGGTGGCCGAGGATCTGCTGCACCTCGCCCTCGAGGTGGCGCGCCAGGTGGTGCGCCAGTCGGTCGCCGCCAGGCCAGAACGGGTGATCGAGGTGATCCACGAAGCGCTGGCGCAGATGCCGCTGGTGCACGCGGTGATCCGCCTGCATCCCCAGGATGCTTCGCTGGCGCGCTCCTATCTGGGCGACCAGTTCGCCCATGCCGGCCACCGCATACTCGAGGACCCGCGCCAAGAACGCGGCGGCTGCATCCTCGAGTCTGGCGGCAGCCAGCTCGACGCCAGCATCGCGACGCGCTGGCGACGTGTCGCGGAGAGCCTGGGCGCAAGTTCGGACTGGCTCGAAGCGCCGCGGGAGAGTCCGCCATGAACCCGCATCTCAACGGCTGGCGGGAATTTCTCCGGGATTGCCGGGAGCAGGCGACGCAGGCGGCGCCCTTCCAGTCATCCGGCCGTCTCACGCGCATCAACGGACTGGTAATGGAGGCCGCCGGCCTCAAGCTGCCGCTGGGCTCGGCCTGCCATATCCAGGTGCCCTCGGGTGGCACGGTGGAAGCCGAAGTGGTCGGCTTCTCGGGGGAGAAGATTTATCTGATGCCCAGCGAGGACGTCTATGGCCTCGCCCCCGGCACCCAGGTGACGGCACTGGAAACGCCGCCGCCGGTACTGCGCGTCGGCGAACGCCGCGCACTTCAGCGCCGCGCCGTCGATCGCGCCAAGCACGTGCCGGTCGGCGATGGCTTGCTGGGCAGGGTGCTGGACGGCAACGGCCGGCCGCTCGACAGCCTGGGCACGCTCGACACCAAGCAGTCCCGCGCGCTGCAGACCCGCCCGGCAAATCCGCTGGCGCGCGCGCCGATCACCCGGAGTCTCGATGTCGGCATCCGCGCCATCAACGCACTGCTCACCGTCGGCCGCGGCCAACGGCTGGGTCTGTTCGCCGGGTCAGGGATAGGCAAGAGCGTGCTGCTGGGGATGATGGCACGCTACACCGCAGCCGACGTGATCGTGGTCGGGCTGATCGGCGAACGCGGCCGGGAAGTCAAGGAATTCATCGAGCAGATCCTGGGGGTGGAGGGCTTGCGCCGCTCGGTGGTGGTGGCGGCGCCGGCCGACACCAGCCCGCTGATGCGCCTGCAAGGCGCCTCCTATGCCACCGCCATCGCCGAGCAGTTCCGCGACCAGGGCCGGCACGTGCTGCTGATCATGGACTCCTTGACGCGCTTCGCCATGGCGCAGCGCGAGATCGCCCTGGCCATCGGCGAACCGCCGGTGACCCGCGGCTATCCACCCTCGGTGTTCGCGCGCCTGCCACAACTGGTCGAACGCGCCGGCAACGGCACCGAGGGCGGCGGCTCGATCACTGCCTTCTACACCGTGCTGGTCGAGGGCGACGACCAGCAGGATCCGATCGCCGACTCCGCTCGCGCCATCCTCGACGGCCACATCGTGCTCTCGCGCAGTCTCGCCGATGCCGGCCATTACCCGGCGATCGACATCGAGCAATCGATTAGCCGCGCCATGACCAATCTGATCGATCCTGCGCATCTGGAGCAGGTGCGCCGCTTCAAGCAGCTTTACTCGCGTTACCAGCGCGCCCGCGACCTGATTGCGGTCGGTGCTTACGTCGCCGGTGCCGATCCCATGCTCGACCAGGCGATTGCCCTGCTGCCAAAAATGGAGACCTTTCTGCAGCAGGGCATCGACCAGCGTGCCGCGTATGCTCAGAGCCTTGGCGATCTCAACCAGCTGTTTCCCTAGCCGTCGGAGCGCATCTACCCCATGGCCAAGCCTTTCTCACTGCAGACCCTGCTGGACCTGTCTCAACTGCGCATGGACGAGGCCGGGCGGCGGCTGGCCAAGCTGTTGGCCGGCGAGCAGGAAGCCGGCGAACGGGTGCTGCTGCTCCAGCAGTACCGAGACGAATATCTGGCACGCTTTGCCGCCGCCCGGCAAAACGGCATCGACCGGGACGCGATGAGCAATTTCCAGTCCTTCCTGATTCGGCTGGACCAAGCCGTCGGCCAGGCCCAGGAAATAGCCGCACAGTCGCGGCAGCGCACCGCCGCCGGCCAGCGCGAATGGCTCGATCAGCGCGGTCAGGTCCAGGCCTTCGATAAGCTATCCTTGCGCCACCAGCTTCGGGAACAGGTGCTGGAGCATCGCCAGGAACAGAAATTCCAGGATGAGCACGCCGCCCGCGGCCACCGCGTCGACGACGGCATCGGAGAGGAATAGCGCAGCGCCTTCGCCCGGACAAGCTGGCACGCAGCTTGCTGAAGGAACGGCAATCGACTGCCACGCGTCAAGGGAATAGCCTCATGCCGGAAATGAACGTAGCACCCTGCCCGCCTTCGCCGTCGACGCCAGTCAGCTCCGGAGGCCAGGGCGCCACCGCGGCTCCGGACTCGACGGGCGAGCCCTTCGCCACAGAGTTGCACCGACAGCTCAGCGCCGGGCAGTCAGGCACAACGACCGCCACCGCACCGGCCGCCAATGCTGCGGCTACGTCCGCGAAGAAGACCGCTGCCGAAGATTCCATCGCCGTTGCCGATCCGGAAACCCTGGGACTGGCGGTGCTGATGACTACGCCCCTGCCGGCAGTCGCCACCGCGCCGGCCGGGAAAAAGACCGTTGCGGCAACTGCCGATGCGGGGCTCCTCGCCGGCGCGCTACCAATGCCGCTTGCGCTGGCAATGACCGCGACCCAGCGCGAGGATACGGCAGCGGTCAAGTCCCCGGTCACAGCATCGGCCCAGACGGCAATTCCTGCCGCCTTGGCAACCGCAGACGGGAGTCTCCCGGCAGTCCATGCCAAACAGGCCGACGCCGCTGTCCCTGAATCCGCTTTCCGGAATCTGCTCGCGACCGCCCAGGTCACAGCGCAAAACCATGGCAGCAGCCCGGTTGCGCCTTTGACTATCCAAGCGCCATTCGGATCGAGCGGCTGGGAAAGCAATGTCGGCGACAAGCTGGTTTGGATGACCGGGCACCAGGAGCAACGCGCCGAACTGGTGCTCAATCCACCGCACCTGGGCCGGGTGGAGGTATCGCTGTCGCTGCACGGCGATCAGGCCAGTGCCCAGTTTGTCTCTCACAATCCCTTGGTGCGCGACGCGCTCGAGGCTGCCATACCGCGACTGCGCGAAATGCTCGCCGATGCCGGGGTGAGCCTGGGGCAGGCGCAGGTGGGTTCGGGGGCTGCCGGGAATGCCGGCGGCCAATCACCCAATCATCAAGGAAACGGGGATAATTCGTCCCGCAGCCAGGCGGTGCTTGGCCAAGGTGGCAGCGCTCTGCGCCAGATCAACGCGTCATCGCCGTGGCTGAAACAGGGCAACAGTTTGGTCGACGTATTCGCCTAGATGCCCAAAGAGCCAACGCTCCCAGCCGGTGCGGACGAAATTCGCGCCCGACGGATGGCGGCGACGACAAACCAAACGGAGGAGTAAGGGATGGCGAAGGCACCAGCGAAACAGGAAGAACCTGTCGCTCACAAGGCACCACGGAAGAAGTGGCTGCTGATCATCGTCGTCGTGCTGGTGGTGGTATTGGCCTTGGGCGGCGGTGGCGTCTGGTGGCTGAGGATGAGACAGAGCAATGCCGCGATCGAGGGCAGTGCGTCCAAGGGTGTCGCGGCGAGCAACAGAAGCGACGCAGTACCGGTATTCGTGCGTCTGGAGCCCTTCACCGTCAAGCTGCAAAGCGATCCGGAGCGCTCCGAACAATATCTCCAGATGGTTCCCGAACTACGGGTGCTCGACGCTTCGATTGGCGAAAAGGTCAAGCTCTACATGCCGGAGATCCGCAACAGGATACTGTTACTGCTATCGTCCAAAAAGCCCTCCGACTTGTCGACGCCGCAGGGCATGGAGGCGCTCTCCGCTGAGCTGCGCAGCCAGATCAACCAGATCATCGACGGCAGCCCCCAAGGTGCAGTGCCAGCGGCAGCCAAGGCCAGGCCGGATGACCCGGTGCAGTCGGTGCTTTATACTTCCTTCATCATCCAATAGGACATGAGCCAGGACTTTCTCTCCCAGGAAGAAGTCGACGCCCTGCTGAAGGGCGTGACCGGCGAGGCCGACGAGGCTCCGGCCGAGGAGCCGGCTGCGGGCGGAGTCAGGCCCTACGATATCGGCCGCCAGGAGAGAATTGTCCGCGGCCGCATGCCGACGCTGGAACTTGTCAACGAGCGCTTCGCCCGCTACCTGCGCATCGGCCTGTTCAATTACATGCAGCGCAACACGGAGATTTCCCTGGGACCGGTGCGAGTCCAGAAATACAGCGAGTTCATCCGCAACCTGGTGGTGCCGACCAATCTCAACCTGGTTCATGTCAAGCCGCTCCGGGGCACCGGACTGATCGTGCTCGATCCCAACCTGGTGTTCCTGGTCGTAGACAACATGTTCGGCAGCGACGGCCGCTTCCACTCCCGGGTCGAGGGCCGCGACTTCACGCCGACCGAGCAGCGCATCATCCAGGGTCTGCTCCGGGTCATCTTCAGCGAATACGAGAAATCCTGGAAGCCGGTCTATCCCCTGAATTTCGAGTATATCCGCTCGGAGATGAATACCCAGTTCGCCAATATCGCCACGCCTTCGGAGATCGTCCTCGCCGTCACCTTCACCATCGAACTCTCCGGCGCCACGGCGGAGCTGCACATCTGCCTGCCCTACTCGATGATCGAGCCGATCCGCGACATGCTCTCATCCTCGATGCACAGCGAACAATTGTCATCCGACAAACACTGGACGACCATGTTGACCCGTCAGCTGCAAGGCGCCGAGGTGGAACTGGTGGCGCCCTTATGCGTGAGCCGCGTCACCCTCGGTCAGATCATGAACATGAAGGTCGGAGACGTCGTGCCGGTGGCGATTGGCGACACCGTCACCGCGATGGTGGACGGCATTCCGGTGATGGAGTGTCGTTACGGCCTGCGCAACGGCCAGTATGCGCTGAAGGTCGAGCGTTTCCTGGCGCAGGAGAATGCTGTACAGAAGTGATCGGAGAAAGCCATGAGCGATGTGGAAGAGCAGGTATCGGACGACGATTGGGCGGCGGCGATGAGCGAGCAGGAAAAACCTGCCGGCGCGGAAGCCAAGCCCGCCAATATCTTTGAACAATTTTCGGCGGGCGGTGCCGAAAAGACCACCGCCATGAACGACTTCGGGATGATTCTCGATATTCCGGTCAATTTGACCGTCGAGCTCGGCCGCACCAGCATCGCGATCCGCAACCTGCTGCAACTGGCCCACGGCTCGGTGGTGGAACTGGAAGGTCTCGCCGGAGAACCGATGGACGTTCTGGTCAATGGCACGCTGATCGCCCAGGGCGAAGTGGTGGTGGTCAATGACAAGTTCGGCATCCGCCTGACCGACATCATCACGCCGGCTGAGCGGGTGAAGAAACTGCATCGCTAATGCCCATAGCGGTCGGAGACAACCCGGGGCACCAGGTACAAATTACCGCGCAGTTTCCGCTGCAGTTTTCGGATTAGAGCCCCCTTTTCCCCGGTGCTCCGGCTTTCGCACGCCGGCACCGGCGTTAATCTGGCGTGGCCGAAAACCGCCTCCCAGCCCGATGAAACTCCGCGTCTCCCGTCTCCTGCCCTGGGCCATCGCCGTGCCAAGACTGGCAGTGGCGGAGACCGCCCGGACGCCGGAGCTGGGCACCACCCTGGTGCAGATGCTGCTCGGCCTGGGCGTGGTGCTGCTGCTGCTGTTCGTCAGTCTCTACTTGCTGAAACGTCTGACGGCGCCGCGCGGCAGCGCCGCCGGTCTGCTGCGCGTGGTCGCCGGCACCGCAGTCGGCACGCGCGAGCGCGTGGTGGTCCTGGAAGTGGACGACACCTGGCTGGTGCTCGGCGTCACCGCCACCAACATCACGCCGCTGACCCAACTGCCCCGACGCCAGGTACCGCCGACGGCGGCTTCGAGCAAGGATTTCGGCGGCTGGCTGAAGCAGGTCATGGACCGGCGCAATGCGCCTTAAATCGCTTGCCCTCACCCTGTTGCTGCTCACGCCCGCGCTGGCGGCCGCGCAGGTGCTGCCCGCCCTGACCAGCACGCCGGCGGCCGGCGGCGGCACGCAATGGTCGCTGTCGATCCAGACCCTGCTGCTGCTCACCGGCCTCACCTTCCTGCCAGCGCTGCTGTTGATGATGACCGGCTTCACCCGGATCATCATCGTGCTCTCGCTGCTGCGCAGCGCGCTGGGCACGCAGACTTCGCCGCCCAATCAGGTGCTGGTCGGACTGGCGCTGTTTCTCACCTTCTTCGTCATGGCACCGGTGGCGGACAAGATCTATACGGATGCCTATCTGCCGCTCTCGCAGAACAAGATCACTTTCGTCCAGGCGCTCGATATCGGCGCCGTGCCGCTGAAGACCTTCATGCTGAAACAGACGCGGGTGGCCGACCTCGCGTTGTTTACTCAGATGGCGAAGCTGCCCAAGCCGGAGTCGCCCGCGACCGTCCCGATGCGCGTGCTGATTCCCGCTTTCGTCACGTCGGAGCTGAAAACCGCTTTCCAGATCGGTTTCGTCGTCTTCATTCCCTTCCTCATCATCGACATGGTGGTCGCCTCGGTGCTGATGTCGATGGGCATGATGATGATGTCGCCGGTGATCGTCGCCCTGCCCTTCAAGATCATGCTCTTCGTCCTGGTCGACGGCTGGGTGCTGCTGATCGGCTCTCTGGTGAGGAGCTTCGGATGACCCCGTCCACCGTCATCGATATCGGCCGCGGCGCGATGGAGGTCTTGCTGCTGATCTCGGCGCCGCTGTTTATCGCGGCGCTGGTCACCGGCCTCCTGGTCAGCATTTTCCAGGCGGCAACGCAGATCAACGAGGCGACGCTGTCCTTCGTGCCCAAGCTGCTGGTGATCTTCGTCACCCTGATCGCCGCCGGGCCCTGGATGCTGACCCTGATGACCGACTACATGCGCCAGCTCTACCAGAGCATCCCCAACATCATCGGCTGATCGTCGCCGGCCGCGTGATCTCTTTCTCGAACGCCCAGCTCAACGCCTGGATCGCCACCTTCGCCTACCCGCTGGCGCGCATCCTCGCCGTCGTCATGACCGCGCCGGTGTTCAGCAACGTCGCACTGACGACGCAAATCCGCCTGATCCTGGGACTGGCGATCAGCTTCGCGCTGGCGCCGGCCCTGCCGGCCATGCCGGCGATAGCGGTGGACTCCTGGCAGGGTCTGCTGGTGCTGGTGCAGCAGATATTGATCGGGGTGGTCATCGGCTTCACCCTGAACATCGTGTTCGCGGTGGTGGATCTGGCCGGCCAACTGATCGGGCTGCAGATGGGCCTGGGCTTCGCCTCCTTCTACGATCCTCAGAGCGCGGCGCAAACGCCGGTGCTCTCGGAATTCCTGGGCCTGTTGGCAACCCTGATATTTCTCGCCCTGAACGGCCATCTGCTGACGCTCTCGGCGCTGGCCGAGAGCTTCACGCTGCTGCCGGTGGGCGGCGGCCCGTTCGCCGCCAAGGGTTTCGTCGCAGTGCTGACCTGGTCGGCGACCCTGTTCTCCACCGGCGTGCTCCTGGCCCTGCCGCTGATCGCAGCACTCCTGGTCGCCAACATCGCGCTCGGGGTGCTGGCCCGCATCGCGCCGCAGCTCAACATCTTTGCGGTCGGATTTCCGGTGACCATCGTCGCCGGCTTCACGGTATTGACGCTGGCGATGCCTTACCTCGGAGCAGCGCTGGAGCGGCTTTACGACAACGGCTTCGCCGCACTCTCGGGCGTGCTGCGCGCCGGCGGCGCACTGCCCTGAGGCTGAGCGTCAACATTGCCGATCAGCCGGATATCGCCTTCGGCGACGCGCTGGGCGCCGATCACCGAGGATTCCATGCCTTCCGTGTAGTCCAGCACCTGATAGGTCTTGAAGCCGCCGTATTGCGCCAGGCTTTTTGCCCGGCGATCGAAGACCTCTCTCGCCTCGCCGGCACCGCCATCGCCATAGCGCTTCATCTTCAAGGCGAGGTGGATGCGGTTTCCCGCCAGCGGCACCTCCTCGATCTCCCAGTTGGGCGAGAGCGGATCGAGAGAAGCGATGAGGTGCAGCGTCTGGTGCGGAACAAGGTTGCTGCAGCCGGTCAGCGCAGCGAGCAGCAGCAGCGGGATGACAGCTCTCGCCATCAGAGATAGGAAAACAGCGACAGTTGCGACACCTTGGCGAAGGACTGCTGCGCCGCCTGGAGCCCGGTCTGCTGCTGGGTCAGATCCGAGATCGCCTTGGCCATGTCGACGTCCTGCAGGGTCGACAGGGTCTGCGACAATTGCAGATTGGTGGTGCTGTTGGAACTGCCCAGGGCGGTGATCTCGTTCAGGCGCGAGCCGACGCTGGCGCGTACGGTGAGAATGTTCTGGCTCGCCTGATCGATGTTGGTCAGGGCCGAGCCCATGTCGGTGGCGAACTTCGCGGCCCCCGCCGGGGTATTGGTGTTTCCCGTCTGAAGCGCGGTGATCAGATTCGACAGGGTGGTAAATACGTCCTGATTTTTGCTCGCAGCGACGTTGAAGACATCACCGTTGGCGGGGGCGCCGGTGATGGTCACGGAAGCACCCAAATCAACCGAAGCTCCTCCGGTGTATTGAAACAACGGGATCGGTTGACCAGCAGTATAGGTGTGGGTATAGGATCCCGCCTTGGAAGCTGCTCCCGTGAACACGGAATTTCCCGTGGAAGTATCGACGATGTCGTATTTGGTCGAGGGCGCCGTGGTCGTCGGCGTACCGAACAAGCTCGCCATGCCGGTATCGCCCGAGATCGCACCGACGGCGACACCGGTACCAGTGGTCGAACCCGCGGCGGTCACCACGAGATGATTGGAAGCGTCGACTGAAACCGTGGCCACGCCCGCGCCCAAAGCGGTATCAATGTTTGTTTGGAGCGCCGCCAGATCCGTCGCAGGGTCGAATGTTCCGGCGGTCGTCGGGGTCGGGATGGTGATGATCTTCGCCGTACCGCCATCGACGCTGAGGGTGAATTGATCGTTGCCGGCAGCGATCCCGGTAACTCCGCCCGAAGGAACGGCGACCGAACCGGTGGCGGCACTGATTCCTGCGAATTTGATTTGATACTGGCCGCTATTGCTGGCACTGTTCCACTTGCTCGGATCATTGATGCTGCCGCTGTCGATGACCCCTGAGCCAGTGTTGCCAGCGGCGTAATTGGTCGTAAACAGGCCGTTGCCGCTCTTGATGTCGTTGAACACGGCGTTACCCGAATCGCTGACCGGAATCTGGCGCGAGGCAGCCACCTGCAGCAGGCGCTGGCCGCTGTCACCAGCGTAGCTGGAAACAGGATTCCCGCCCACCGTGGCGGAGAAAGGCTTGGTGCTGCCCTGATAGCCGGAGAACAGATACTGCCCGTTGCCGTCGGTGGCATTAGCAATGCCGACTAGTTCATTGAAATCCGCCGTCATCTGCGTCGCGATGCTGGCCCGGTCGCTATTGGACAGGGTGCTGTTGGCGCCCTGCACGGCCAAGGTCCGGACCTGATTCAATATGTCGCTGACGCTGGTCAACTGGCTGGACTCAAGACCTAAGGAAGACTGGGCGTTGCTCTGGTTGGTGGTGTACTGGGTGCTGATATCCTGGGCCTGGGTCACCTGCAGCGCCTGGGCGGCCGCAACCGGGTCATCGGAGGGCGTGAGGATACGCCGGCCGGTCGAGATCTGCTGCTGGGTGTGGAGCAGATCGGAGGTCTGCTGATTCATCGTTCGGACCGACTGGTCGAAGATCATGTTAGAACTGATGCGCATGGATGTCTCCGTCAGATACCGAGGATCGAGTCGAACAGCTTGCCCGCGATGGTGATCATCTTCGCCGAGGCCTGATAGGCCTGCTGGTACTGGATCAGATTGGCCGCCTCCTCGTCGAGATTAACCGCCGAGAATGAGTCCCGGGCGGTCTGCGCCTGGGTCGCCAGCGAGGTCTGGGCCGCTCCGGTCACCTGCACCTCGCGCGCCTTGTTGCCGACCTCGCTGACAATCTGCGAGTAGGCGTCCTGGAGACTCGCGGTCGGGCTGCCACCGGTGGATTCCAAAATCTTCGCGGTCTGCAGCTGGCCGAGCAAGAGGCCATTGCGGCTGTCCGAGACGCCGTTGGCGTTGGGACCGACGGTAAAGGTGTCGCCGGTGTTCGGCGTGCCGCTGATGGCGAAGCTGATGCCGTTGAAGGCGATGGTGGCACCGCTGGTGTAGGCGACCGACGTGGTCGGCGAGGCGATGGTGGTGGTGGTGCCATTGACCGTGACCTTGGCGCCAACCGGAAAGCCGCTCAAGGTATTGCTTGTCGCGTCGTAGGTAAGGGTGATCGCCGCCGCCGGCAGGCTGTTGGTGCTGGTCACCGTACCAACCGTTACTGTACTACCGCCCACGTTGGTTGGCGCTATCCGAGGGGGGTTAAAAGTAATGGTGTCATTAGCCACTGGGGCCGACCCAGATATTGCCACACCGACGCCATCAACACTGATGTTGGCACCGGTGGGTACAGCCATCGTCGGACCAGTGATCTGATAGCTTGTGCCATCGACGATAACCGTCGAACCCACCGGGAAGCCGGTGAAACCGGCTGGAGGTCCGCTCTGGTAGGTAATGGTGAATGGAGCTGCCAGGGTCGCGGCGGTATTGCTGACTACGCCGGGAGAGATCGTCGCGGTGCTGCTGTTTTTTTGGGACGCCGCAGTCACGATCGGTGCCGCCAAGGCAATGGCGTTGGGATCGCTCAGGGAAACCGCGATGTTGGCCGCGCCATTGCGCGTGGGCTGAATCAGGAAGGAGTCGCCGCTGGCCGGGGCGGACGAGACGTTGATGGTCAAACCATCGAATGCGGTCACCGACGGAGTCTGGCTGGCATCGGTCAGATTTCCGGTGACGGGATCCACGGTGAGGCCGCTCGCGACGGTCGTATTGTCCGACAGGTTCAAAAGAGTGTATTTGCCGCCGCCGTTTGCGGTCAGCCGATAATCGCTGGCGGTCAGTTTGGACACGTCGCTGACCGTCGCCGCGGGTAGCGTAGTAAGCGTCTTGTAATCGGAGTTCAGGCTGTTGGCGATTATCGCGGGCGATGACACGCTGAAAAACTTCCCGCCGAGATTGCCGTTCAGATCCTGACCAAGTTGACTCTGGGCGTTGAAGCTGGTCGCCAGGCCGATGGCGATCAGGCCGAGTTGATTCTGGGCAGAATCGAGCGAGTTGTCGCGGAAGCCGACCAGGCCGCCCAGCGTGCCGCCGCTGAGCAGTGAGTCGGACAGTATCGCCCGTGTCCCGCCAGGCACCTGGAAGGCGACCGCGGTCTTTTGCGGGTCGTTGGGATCCTGCACCGTGCTCAAGGTCGCGGCCTGGTTACCGACCACCAGGGGCTGGCCGTTGCCGATGAAGACGTTGTAGGTGCCGTCGCTCTGAATCGCGGTGCTGACCCCGATCTCCTTGTTGAGGCTGGATACCAGTTGATCGCGCTGGTCGAGCAGGCTATTGGCCGGCTGGTTGTTGCCGGCCTGAGCCAGGACGATCTGCTGATTGACTGCAGCGAGTTGGCTGGCGTAGGAATTGATCAGGGTGACTTCGCCACTGATCTGCGTATTAGTGCCGTCGCGTATCCCCTGCAGGGTCTGGTTGATGCTCTGGAAACTCGACACCAACGCCTGGGCATTCGAAAGCATCGCCTGCCGCGAGGGGATCGACGCCGGGTTGGCGGCGGCCTGCTGCACCCCCTGGAAAAAGTTGGCGAGCGCTGGCGACAGGCCGGCGGAAGGATCGGCCAGCATGTTGTCGATCTGCGCGATCTGCGCGCCATAGCTGGTCAGGGACGCAGCACCCGTCTGGGCCGAGAGCAACTGGGTGTTGAGGTACTGGCTGTAACTGCGCGTCACCGTCTGGACGTTGGTGCCCTGGCCGATGAAGCCGCCGCCGGTGAGGTTGGGGATGGCGGTAGCCTGTACGATTTGTTCCCGGTTGTAGCCGGGCGTCGAGGCATTGGCGATATTGTTGCCCGTCGTCAGGATGCCCGCTTGCGCGGCGTTCAGTCCGGTCAAGCCGATGCTGAGAAGGCTGGTGCTCATGAGCGCTCCGAGGTGTGACTCTGTTATCGGCAAAGCTTGCCGTAAGTTGAGTCGTCAAGGAGCCTTCAGCAACTCCCGTGCCAGGGAATCTGACGAGATCGACCGTTTAAGCGACCAGGCTGTTGCGCAAGGTGCTGCCGCCGATGATCCGCGCCAGCTTGACCGCGTACATCGGATCGGTGGCGTAGCCGGCCTGTTGCAGGCCACGCGAGAAGCTCGCGGCATCCTGGCTGCCGACCACGCCGGCGTAGCGCGGATTGGAAAGCAGCAGATGGGCGTAATCGCGGAAGGCCTCGGCGTAGGAGCCGTAGGCGCGGAAACTCGCCACCCGTTTCTGCGCCACACCGCCGACCACCTCGCTGGTCGTGGCCCGGACCACCGGCCCGGTCCAGCCGCTGCCGGCCTTGATGCCGAACAGATTGAAACTTTTCCGGCCGTCTGGATAGCGCGGCTCGGATCTTCCCCAACCGGTCTCCAGCGCCGCCTGGGCGACCATGAAGTGCGGCGGGATGCCGGTCGCCTGACTCGCCTCCAGCGCCTGGGGCCAGACGCGATTGACGAACTCGCGGGCGGATGCCGATACGCTGTCGTCGGCTGCCGGGACGCTGGCCGCTGCCGGCGGATCGCCAAGTCCGCTCAAGGGTATGCCGGCGGCGGGCGGCGACAGGGGAAAGCTCGGTCCGGCGGCGGGCGTCAGCGGTAGCGGCCCCAGCGGCACAGGATCGGGGTGCTGCTGCGCCATCTGCTTCTCGATCATCGTTGCGAGGCCGGTGCCGCCACTCTTGGCGGCCAGCACCTGGGCCAGTTGCTGGTCGAGCAGCGACTCGTACATCCGCGACTGCTCGCTGTCGAACGGACCGTCGTGTGGGGTCGCGTCGCGCATCGCCTTCAGCACCTGCTGCAGGAACAACGCCTCGAATTGCTGGGCCGCCGCCTTCACCGCCTGGGGCGAATTGACGCGCGCCTGGCTCTTCAAGGCGGTGAGGCTGTTGACGTCCAGCGCAAACTGATTGGCAATATCCGGTGTCGACATGGGGGCAATCTACTCCGGGGGACACATCCCTATCCGCGGAAAAGGCGGCAAATCCTCCGGCAATTCTTGCCGATCAGATGATCTGCAGTTGGGCGTGCAGCGCACCCGCGGATTTCATCGCCTGAAGTATGGCGATCAGATCCTGGGGATTGGCGCCGATGGCGTTCAGGGCCTTGACCACATCGGCCAGATTGACGCCGCCGCGGACGCTGAGCAAGGCGCCGGCCTCCTGCTTGACCGAGATCTGGGTGGTGGGGACGACGACGGTCTGCCCGCCCGAGAGCGGATTGGGCTGGCTCACGGTGTTCTCGGTGCCTACCGTAACCGACAGGTTGCCGTGCGCCACGGCGCAGTCGTCCAGGGTCACCGCCTGGTTCATCACCACCGAACCGGTGCGGGCATTGATGATCACCTTGGCGGCACTCGGGTCGGTCCTGACCTCGATATTCTCGATGCGGCTCAGGAAGCCGACGCGGTCGGAGACATTGTCCGGTGCGCGGATCCTGACCTGGCGGCCGTCGGTGGCGGTGGCAGCACCCGGGACAACACGGTTGATCGCCTGGACCATGTTTTCCATGGTGCCGAAATCGGTGCTGTTGAGATCGAAATAGACGTAGTTGCCCTCGCCCAGACTGGTCGGCACCGCGCGCTCCACCGTGGCGCCGCCGGCGATCCGGCCGACCGAGAGGTGATTGACCACCACCCGCGATCCGCCCGAGGAGGCGCCGGCGCCGCTGACCACGACGTTGCCCTGAGCCATCGCGTAGACGGCGCCATCCGCGCCCTTCAGGGGCGTCATCACCAGGGTGCCGCCGCTCAGCGACTTGGCGTTGCCCATCGAGGAGACGGTGATGTCGATCTGCTGTCCAGGCCGGGCGAAGGGCGGCAGATTCGCCGTGACCATCACCGCAGCGACGTTCTTCAGTTGCAGGCTGGTGCCGGGCGGCAGATTGACGCCCATGCCGGTCAACATGTTGATGATGCTCTGCACCGTGAATGGTGTCTGGGTGGTCTGGTCGCCGCTGCCGTCCAGGCCGACGACCAGGCCGTAGCCGATCAATTGGTTGTTGCGCACCCCCGCCATCGAGGCGAGATCCTTGATCCGTTCGGCACGCGCCGAATCCATCACCAGCAATGCCGCCAGGATCAGCAACACGGCCATGAAAGTTTTTTGGATCCCGCTCATATCGATACCCTTTGTGCTAGCACCGCTATGCGGCACAAGTGCCCTGGGTTGTCCCCGGATAAAAGCCGCCCGGTGACAACGACGGGCACTAGAACGGCAGAACGTTGAGGAAGAATTTCCCGAGCCAACCCATCACCGTTGCTGAATCGATGAAGCCGTTGGCCTTGTACTCCATCCTTGCATCAGCCACCTGGGTCGATTGCACGGTATTGGCCGCGGTGATGGTGGTCGGATTGACCACGCCGGAGAAGCGGACGAACTCCTCGCCCTCCTTCAGCCCGATCTGTTTCTCGCCCGAGACCAGCAGGTTGCCGTTGGCATAGACCTTGATCACCGTCACCGTCAGGGTGCCGGTGAAATCGTTGGCCGAGGTGTTGCTGCCCTTGCCGTCGAAAGTGTTGGCGTCAGAGGCAGCGAGGTTGGTTCCCTGCAGGGTCTTGAACGGCAGCCCGACTACCGAGGGGATGGAAGCGGCAATGCTCTGGGAACGCGAGGTTGAATTCTCCGAAGCCTTGGAGGCGGTGGTCTTCTCGGCGATGTTGATGGTGATGGTGTCGCCGACGAAGCGCGCGCGCCGGTCCTCGAACAAGGGCCGCGCCGAGGAGACGCTGTAGATGGCGCCATCGGTCGGCGGCACGGCGGCGTGCGGCTCCGGCGTGGCGGTCAACGGCTGCTGCACGCTGGTCGGCGGCACGGTGGTGGCGCAGGCCGCGGCGAGCAGCGTCGACATTATCATTACCAGCCAGTGGGCGAATCTCCGTCCGGTCACGATCCGCCTCACATCTGCGCCAGTTTCTGCAGCATCTGGTCCGATGCGGTGATCACCTTCGAGTTCAACTCGTAGGCGCGCTGGGCCTGGATCATGTTGACCAGCTCTTCGGCGACATTGACGTTCGAGGTCTCGACGTAGCCCTGATTCAACAGGCCGACGCCGTTGGTGCCGGGCGTGTTGGGAGTGGGCGTGCCGCTCGATACGGTCTCGACGAAAAGATTCTCGCCGGTGCTCTGCAGGCCGCCGGGGTTCACGAAATCGGCCAACTGGATGGTGCCGATCTGCGTCGTCGCGGTCGACCCGGCCTGGACGACGCTCACGACGCCGTCGCGGCCAATGGTCACCGAGGTGGCGTTGGCAGGAATGGTGATCGCCGGCGACAACGGGTAGCCGCTGGAGGTGACGATCTGGCCATTGCTGTCTTTCTGGAAGGAACCGTCGCGGGTATAGGCGAGGGTACCGTCGGGCATGCTGATCTGGAAGAAGCCCTGGCCGTTGATGGCGACATCGAGCGGATTGCTGGTCTGGGTCAGGTTGCCCTGGGTGAAGATCTTTTCGGTGGCGATCGGCTGCACGCCGGTGCCCAGTTGCAGGCCGGAGGAGATCGTGGTCTGTTGCGAAGACTGCGCGCCGGGTTGGCGCAGGGTCTGGTAGAGCAGGTCCTGGAACACCGGCCGGGCGCGCTTGAAGCCGTTGGTGCTGACGTTGGCGATGTTGTTGGCAATGACGTCGAGCGAGGTCTGCTGGGCGTCGAGACCGGTCTTGGCAATCCATAGGGAACGGATCATCCCTTACTCCTATAAGTTGGTGATGATCTGCGTTGCCGCCTGATCATTGGCCTGGGCGTTGGTCAGGGTCTTCATCTGCAGGTCGAACTGGCGCGCCAGGGAAATCATGCTCACCATCTGCTCGATCGAGTTGACGTTGCTGCCCTCGAGGTAGCCGTCGGCCAGCTTGACGTTGGGATCGGTGGTCGCCGGCGCGCCCGAACGCAGCCGGAACAGGCCGTCGTCGCCGCGCACCAGATCAGCCTGGGGCGGATTGACCAGCTTGATCTGGCCCAGGGCATTGACGCTGTTCTGCTGACCGCTCTCTTGAATGACCGAGACGGTGCCGTCGGCGCCGATGGTGACCTTGACGTCGGGCGGGATCGTGATCGGACCGCCGTCGCCCTGGACCGGAATGCCGGTGCGGGTCTGCAGCACGCCATTGACGTCCTCATGCAGGCTGCCGTCGCGCGTATAGGCCTCGCTGCCGTCGGGCAGGGCCAGCGCGATCCAGCCTTGGCCCTGGACGGCGACGTCGAGCGGCCGGGCGGTCATCTGCAGCGGCCCCGGGGTGAAGTCGGTGTGGGTGCTGGCGTCGATGACGAAGGCGCGCGTGGGTAGCGCCGTGGAGCCCGCACCGGGAATCACCTCTACCGCGCGCAGCCGCTGCTCCTCGGCGCGATAGCCGGTCGAATTGACGTTGGCCAGATTCTGCGCCACCGACGCCTGGCGCTCCATCGTCTGGGAGGCACCGCTCATCGCGGTGTAGATCATCCTGTCCATGGTCAGCTCCGTCGCTTACGTGACATCACCTGAGATTGATCAGGGTCTGCATGATCGAATCCATGGTCTTGATGGTCTGGGCATTGGCCTGGTAGTTGCGCTGCTGGGTGATCATATCCACCAGTTGCGCGGTCAGATCGACGTTGGAACCCTCGGTCGCAGAGGGTTGAAGAATGCCGCTGCCACTGGCCCCCGGACTATTGATCTGAGCTTGACCGGACCCACCGATCGTGCTTTTATTTTCTTGCCATTGGCTATCGCCCACCGGTATCAAGGCATTGGGGTCCTGAAAGGTGCATACCGCGATGGTGCCAAGGTCCTTGGTCAGGCCATTGTCGTATGTTGCTTGCACTTTGCCGTCGGACAATACCTTCA